>JACCDW011699264.1_pt1 | contig 25851 bp, 26 predicted proteins | sample 7449781 | NCBI WGS metagenome assembly JACCDW01 (sample SAMN15323449, study PRJNA562643) | freshwater metagenome | isolation source: river surface water | place: USA:Blue River Watershed | collected 2017-08-18
CCACTCAGATTGGTTCTGGATTGGTAGGCGTTCTCTATGTTCTTGATGAACCTTCCATTGGTTTGCATCAGAGAGATAACAAAAGATTAATCGAGACTCTGACTCATTTACGCGATCTAGGAAATACCTTAATCGTTGTTGAGCATGATGAAGAAACGATCAGGACTGCCGATTGGGTTGTTGATATTGGTCCCGGTGCCGGTGAACATGGTGGCGAAATCGTAGTTTCAGGTAGTCTAGAAGAGTTAATTAATTCCAAGAAATCAATAACTGGTTCCTATATATCTGGTCGAACTCAAATCACAGTTCCACAAAATAGACGCGAATTTAATAGTAAGAAATCTTTAGTTATTAAAGAGGCTAAAGAGAATAATCTTAAGTCGATTGATGTAACTATTCCTCTAGGACTTTTTGTTTCCGTGACTGGAGTTAGTGGCTCTGGTAAATCTACTTTAGTTAATGACATTCTCTACTCAGTACTAGCGAACAAACTTAATGGTGCTCGAATTGTTCCAGGTCGTCACAGAACTATCACGGGAATCGAACAATTGGACAAAGTAGTTCATGTTGATCAATCTCCGATAGGTAGAACTCCTAGATCCAATCCCGCAACTTATACAGGGGTCTTTGACAAAGTAAGGGCCCTATTTGCAGAAACCAGCGAAGCGAAAATACGGGGCTATCAGCAAGGAAGATTTTCATTTAATGTCAAAGGTGGCAGATGTGAGAACTGTGCAGGAGACGGCACAATCACGATTGAAATGAATTTTTTACCTGATGTATATGTTCCTTGCGAAGTGTGTCATGGAGCCCGGTACAACCGCGAAACACTTGAAGTTCACTACAAGGGAAAGACCATTTCCGAAGTACTTGATATGCCAATTGAACGAGCTGCCGAATTTTTTGAGTCAATTCCCGCGATACATAGATATCTGAAAACTTTATGTGACGTGGGACTGGGCTATGTAAGGCTCGGCCAATCTGCGCCAACACTTTCTGGTGGCGAAGCTCAACGAGTAAAGCTTGCAACTGAACTGCAACGCCGTTCAACCGGAAGAACGATTTACGTTCTCGATGAACCTACCACTGGACTTCACTTTGAGGATGTCAGGAAATTACTCTCAGTTCTGCAACGTTTGGTTGATACTGGGAATACTGTTGTTGTAATCGAACATAACTTGGATGTTATCAAGTGCGCAGATTGGGTAATTGATCTCGGTCCCGAAGGAGGATCGGGCGGAGGAACAGTAATTGTGGAGGGAACTCCCGAATTCGTTGCCAAAGATAAGAGAAGTTACACTGGCAAGTTCTTAGCAAGTGCACTAAAACCGAGCTAGATAAACCATGGAAACTAATTATCGTCCCACCGACGTTCCAGACGAACCTGGGGTTTACAGATTTTTTGATGATTCTGGAACAGTCTTATATGTCGGCAAAGCAAAGTCCCTCAAAAATAGACTGAATTCGTATTTTCAGAAAAATGTTTCAGAGAAAACTGAGCGCCTTGTTAGGTCCGCTAGTCGAGTTGATTGGACCATTGTTAATTCAGAAGTAGAGGCGCTCCAACTTGAATTTACCTGGATTAAAGAAGAAAACCCAGCGTTCAACGTCCAATTCAAAGATGACAAATCTTATCCCTTTCTTGCAGTAAGTATTAAAGATGAATTTCCGAGACTTTTTATTACACGCAAAGAGAAAATTAAAGGTGTTAAGTATTTTGGTCCTTATGCACATTCTTGGGCGCTGCGCACAACATATGACCTTTTATTAGAGACATTTCCAGTTCGCTCATGCTCGGCTAGCAACTTCGAGAAAGCAAAACGAAGTATGAGACATTGTCTTCTTGGTGATATTGGAAAATGCTCTGCGCCATGCGTTTCTCGAGTAAGTGCAAACGAGCATCGTGATCTGGTAGGTCGACTTATTAAATTCATGGATCAAGGTGGCAACGATATTGAGATTCACCTTAAGGAGGCTATGGCAAAGGCTTCGGCCGAAGAAGATTTTGAACGTGCTGCAAGATTACGCGATAGATTGCACGCTCTGGAAGTTGCTACTGAATCCAGTGATGCAGCAATTTCAGATTCAATATCAGGCGATTTTATTTCATTACATGACGATATTACTCATTCTGCAGCGTCAATTTTCAAGATCAGAAATGGCAGAGTTGTAGGTTCGAGATCTTGGGTCGTAGACAGATCTAATCTTCTAGAAGATCAAGATCTACTTGTTGCAACACTTGATTTAATTTATCGCGATTCGGAGATTCCAAACGAAATATATTTGAATGTAGCAATTCCTGATTTGGAAAATGTAGCAATGATTCTCTCAACTAGGGCTAACCATAAAGTTTCTATTGCTATCCCAGAACGTGGCGAAAAAGTAGAAATCTTAAAGACGGTAAAACGTAATGCACAGCAATCATTAATTCAGTTCTTAAGTAAGCGAGCGAATGATGCTGGTGTGTCTGGGAGGGCTTTGGAAGAGCTTGCCTCTGCGCTGGATCTAGATCAACTTCCACTAAGAATCGAATGTTTTGATATCTCTAATATTCAAGGTACGTCCGTTGTGGCTTCCATGGTCGTTTTCGAAGATGGCCAGCCCAAAAAGAGCGATTATCGAAGGTTTGGCATAGATGACAAGGAAAAATTCGACGATACGCGGGCAATGCACCATGTAATAACTCGAAGATTTAAAAGATATTTAGCGGAGAAAGACTCGCAATTTGAAGAGAATATGGAAATTTCACGGGCGAAATTTGCCTATCCGCCTCAACTAGTAATAGTTGATGGTGGCCGTGGTCAAGTAAATGCTGCAGCCCGCGCCCTTGCAGAACTAGGAATTACAGATGTTGCATTGGTTGGATTGGCAAAGCGTTTGGAAGAAATTTGGTTTCCGGATAGAGCATATCCCGTGGTTTTACCAAGGAACAGTGAATCTCTTTACCTGGTTCAACGTATTCGCGACGAAGCCCATAGATTTGCAATAACTTTTCACCGTTCAAAGCGTTCAAAGCTTATGTTGGAATCTCTTTTGGATGAAGTTCCGGGACTTGGTGAAACTCGCAGGCATTCACTTCTTGAGCACTTTGGTTCAATTGCTCAACTGCGAAAGAGTAACCCCGCAGAGGTTGCTGCTGTGCCTGGAATCGGAGAGAAAACTGCTACAGCAATATTCCGTGCACTAGATGCAGAAATCTCGAACTTTAAGGTTGATACTTCGACTGGCGAGATAATAAATGAAGGTTCTTGACATAGATAGCATGATTAAGCCATGACGCGTGAAGTTGTTGTTATAACCGGCATGAGTGGAGCCGGCCGTTCCACTGTTGCACACTCGATGGAGGACTCGGGTTGGTATGTTATTGATAATCTGCCGCCACAACTCCTTGGTTCACTTCTCGAATTGACTGAACAAACTAGTGACGCCATTGCCGTAGTAATTGATGTGCGCGGACGTCAGTTTTTCGATCAACTAAATAAAGCTTTGGCCGAAATAGCTGAACTCGGAGTAGGTCGCAAAATAGTTTTTGTGGATGCTTCTGATGAAGTCTTAATCCGCAGATTCGAATCTTCGCGTAGACCTCATCCTCTGCAAGGCAATGATCGAATTCTCGACGGCATAGAGCGGGAACGAGTCAAACTTAATGAATTGCGCGGAGCAGCAGATCTAGTAGTTGATACTTCGCAACTCAACATCCATCAATTAGAGCGAAAGATTAAGGAGCTCTTTCAAAGTGGATCTCTAGCCTCACTAAAAGTTAACGTGCTTTCTTTTGGATATAAGTTTGGAATACCAGCAGATGCAGATTTGGTTATGGATTGTCGCTTTATACCGAATCCTCATTGGCAGCCAGAGCTAAGGCCAAAGAATGGTCTAGATCTTGAGGTTAGTAATGCGGTACTTGGGGCTGCAGAAGTTCCAGAGTTCCTAGATAGATATGTTGCCATGTTTGAAAGTATTGCTCGAGGATATTTACATGAAGGTAAGAAATTTATTACCTTAGCGATTGGATGTACTGGCGGAAAGCATAGAAGTGTTGCAATTGCAGAAGAACTTGCAAAAAGATTGAATGGACTCTCAATTGTCCAAGACGGCGAGGTTTCTGCTCATGCAATCCATCGCGATTTAGGGCGCGATCGCTGAATCAAAATGAATAAACCGAAAGTTGTTGCTTTTGGCGGAGGACATGGGCTCGCTGCAACACTGCGCGCTCTCCGCTTACTCGCTGTAGACATTACCGCGATCGTTACCGTTGCAGATAATGGTGGGTCGAGTGGCAGGTTACGTAAAGAATTTAATTCACTCCCTCCGGGTGATTTGCGAATGGCTCTTGCTGCTCTCTGTTCAGACGATGATTGGGGAAGAAGTTGGGCAGAATTAATTCAATATCGATTTACTTCTGACGGAGAATTAAACGGACATGCAATTGGCAATCTTTTACTTGCAGCACTCTGGGATCGCGATTCAGATCCGGTAAAGGGACTTGATAAAGTCGGTGAGCTACTTAATGTCGTTGGTCGAGTTTTGCCAATGTCCAAGGAGCCACTTGATATTGAAGGCACATTTAGGACTTGGCAGGGTATGCAAGTTGTTAGAGGGCAGAAGGAAGTAGCTGTTGCTAAAGGTCTACTGGAAGATCTTCAACTTTTGCCAAGCTCTGCAAATCCAACTAGTGAGGGACTTGAATCTATTGCGGCTGCAGACTGGCTAATTTTCGGACCCGGATCTTGGTTCTCAAGTGTTCTACCGCATTTCTTGCTACCTGAACAACGGGAAGCGATCTACAGATCTACTGCCAAGAAAATACTAGTGATTAATCTTGACGCAAATAGCACTGCTAGCGGAGATGAATTTGCTGGGACTTCTCCGGCGGAACATTTAGGAGTCTTGAGAAAATTTGCTCCCCAACTCACTTGTGATTACGCAATCGCAGATCAATCCATTACTACATCCAGTGGTTCATTTCAAGAACTCTCGTCGATTGTTGAGTTGATGGGCGGGAGATTAATTGTGAGCGATCTCGCAACTAGCATGGGCAGTAATCAGCATGATCATAAGAAATTATTTTTGGATTTTCGCAACATAATTGCGGGCGAAGTGATTAGATAACGCTTATGGCGATGACCGCATCAGTAAAAGATGAATTGAGTCGACTCTCTGTCTCTAAACCTTGTTGTCGAAAAGCGGAAGTTTCAGCAATCTTGAGATTTGCGGGCGGATTGCATCTGACAGCAGGCAAAATTATGGTCGAAATTGAATTAGATACTGCACAGGCTGCAAGACGGATTCGTAAAGATATTGGCGATATTTATGGACATGAATCAGATCTTGCAGTGATAAGTGCCGGCGGACTTCGCAAGGGAAGTCGTTACTTGGTTCGAGTTATTAAAGATGGGGATGCCTTAGCCCGGCAAACCGGTCTAGTTGATTCAAACGCACGTCCAGTGAGAGGGTTACCACCACAAGTTGTTTCTGCAGGAGTTTGCGATGCGGAAGCTGCATGGCGTGGCGCCTTTCTCGCTCACGGATCTCTCACGGAACCGGGACGCTCTTCAGCTTTAGAAATTACATGTCCTGGACCTGAAGCTGCATTGGCGTTGGTAGGAGCAGCTCGTCGATTAGGAATAACTGCTAAGGCACGCGAAGTTCGCGGAGTTGATCGAGTAGTGATTCGCGATGGAGATGCAATTGGAGTGCTCTTAACGAGATTGGGTGCACACGAGAGTGTTCTTGCATGGGAAGAAAGGAGAATGCGAAGAGAGGTTCGTGCGACTGCAAATAGATTAGCTAATTTTGATGATGCAAATTTACGTAGATCTGCTCGTGCTGCGGTCGCTGCATCTGCAAGAGTGCAACGTGCTCTTGAAATTCTTGGCGAAGAAATTCCATCTCATCTTCGCGAAGCTGGAGAACTCAGAATTAATCATGGGCAAGCTAGCTTGGAAGAATTAGGATCACTGGCATCCCCACCAATGACCAAAGATGCGATTGCCGGTCGAATCCGCCGATTGCTTGCAATGGCAGATAAACGAGCCTCTGAATTGGGAATTCCAGATACTGAGGCAGGATTAACACCAGATTTGCTCAATTGAAGTACAAGCTCGTTGATAGAATTAAAGCCCACGACGTTGTGGCAATAATTCCTTAGAACGAGGTTTCAAATGGTTAAGGTTGGCATAAATGGATTTGGCCGAATAGGGCGCAATTTTCTTCGCGCGGTTATTGCTTCAAATGCAGAAGTTGAGATTGTTGCAGTTAACGATTTAACAAGTATCGACACCTTAGCTCATCTAATAAAGTACGACTCAATTCTCGGTAGATTAAATAAGGAAGTAACATTTGATGACTCTTCCCTCACGATTGACGGTAAAAAGATTCGAGTCTTCGCCGAAAAAGATCCGGCAGCGCTTGCCTGGGGTTCAGTCGGAGCTGAAATTGTTATTGAATCAACGGGAAGATTTACCAAAGCTGCCGATGCCGCAAAACATTTATCGGGAGGCGCAAAAAAAGTAGTCATCTCGGCGCCAGCTACAGATGAAGATGTGACACTGGTATTGGGCGTAAATGATTCAGCATATGATCCAAAAAAGCACAACATTATTTCTAATGCGTCATGTACTACAAATTGCCTAGCTCCAATGGCAAAAGTAATTCACGAAAACTTTGGAATCATCAAGGGATTCATGACAACTGTTCATGCTTATACAAATGATCAAGTGATTTTGGATTTTCCCCATAAGGATCTTCGTCGAGCGCGCGCAGCGGCGACCAACATAATTCCAACTTCAACCGGAGCAGCTAAAGCAATCGGCTTAGTTCTTCCAGAACTGAAAGGAAAGTTGGATGGTTATGCTCTTCGAGTTCCAGTTCCAACTGGATCAATTACAGATTTAACTGTTGAGGTTTCCAAGGAGACAACGGCTTCGGAGATTAATGCTGTAATGAAGAAGGCGGCGGAAGGTTCACTAAAAGGTATTTTGAGATATACAGAAGATCCGATCGTGTCAGCCGATATTGTTACAGATCCACATTCCAGCATTTTTGATGCTGGAATCACTAAGGTGATTGGTAATCAAGTAAAGGTCGCTTCTTGGTACGACAATGAATGGGGTTATTCAAACCGCTTAGTGGATCTGATGACTTTTATTGGAAAGACTCTCTAAAAGTTGTCCTCTGAGCTTAATTCCGATGCTGTGAAAGGTAAGCGGGTACTACTCCGTTGTGATTTAAATGTACCTCTCTCCAAAGATGGAAGTGGAAACACACTAATCACTGATGACGGAAGAATTAGAGCTTCGATTCCAACAATTCAATTTCTCCTGGATTCAGGTTCTTCCATTGTCATATGTGCACATTTGGGACGACCAAAAGGTGAAAGAAATGCTGAACTTTCACTAAGACCCGTAGCGCAGAGATTATCTGAGATTTTAAAACGTGAAGTTAGATTTGCAGAAAACGTAACTTCGACAGAGACACAATCTTTAGCAAATGATCTAAAGGCCGGAGAGATTCTTCTACTTGAAAATATCCGCTTTGAAGCTGCAGAAACTTCAAAAGACGAGAATGATCGAAAAGCGCTAGCTACAAAGCTAGCGGTACTTGCTGATTTTTATGTAGGAGATGGTTTCGGCGCCGTTCATAGAAAACATGCTTCAGTTTATGAATTGGCCAAGGCTTTACCTCACGCAATTGGAAAATTGGTAGCAGCTGAAGTTTCAGTGCTTCAGAAACTAACTTTAAATCCGGCTCGACCTTATACCGTGGTTCTTGGCGGAGCGAAGGTATCGGACAAAATCGGAGTTATAACTAATTTACTAAATAAGGTTGACCGAATTGCTATCGGCGGTGGCATGGTTTTTACATTTCTTAAGGCAAAAGGTTATGAGGTAGGAAAATCTTTATTGGAAATGGAATCTATCGAGACTGTTAATTCCATACTAAGTCAAGCAAAAGATTTGGGAGTTGAAATATTGCTCCCTACTGATGTCGTTGTTGCTCCTATTTTTGCCGATCAGTCTCCATCCATAGTTTCGATTGGAGAAATTCCGGCCGATCAAATCGGTCTTGATATTGGCCCAGAAAGTGCCAAGATGTTTGCCGCAGCGATTGAATCTTCAGCAACAGTTTTCTGGAATGGACCGATGGGTGTTTTTGAGTTTTCCAATTTTGCAGAAGGCACTCGAAAGGTCGCCGAAGCATTAACTAGAGTGAATGGACTTTCGGTGGTTGGAGGGGGAGACTCGGCAGCAGCAGTACGAAAACTTGGATTTAAAGATAGCGACTTTGGATATATATCTACCGGTGGAGGCGCCTCTCTCGAGTATCTTGAGGGCAAGGAGCTACCGGGTTTAATTGCTTTGCAGTAATACAACAAAAACGGATAACTATTGAAAGGGAGAATGTGCGAAAACCTTTAATCGCAGGTAATTGGAAAATGAATCTGAATCACCTTGAGGCGATCGCGGTTACCCAGAAACTGGCATATTCTCTTGAAGAAAAAGATTTTGAAGCTGTAGAAGTTGCAATATTTCCACCATTTACTGATCTTCGTTCAGTTCAAACTCTTGTCGATGGAGATCGATTGAGAATCGTATATGGAGCCCAAGATATTTCCCCCGATAAATCTGGAGCTTTTACTGGAGATATTTCTGGATCAATGTTAAAAAAACTTGATTGCAGCTATGTAATTGTCGGTCATTCTGAAAGGCGTGCGATACACGGTGAAAGTGATGAAATCTTGAATCGCAAACTGCGAGCAGTTCTAGCAAATGAAATGATTCCCATATTCTGTATCGGCGAAGAGCTATCTATAAGAGAGTCTGGGACTCACGTTAAGTATGTAATAGATCAACTTAAAGCAGGATTGAAGGGTTTGCATAAACCGGATTTGAAGAAGATTGTGTTTGCATACGAACCTGTCTGGGCAATTGGTACAGGTAAAACTGCGACTCCTGAAGATGCGCAGGAAGTTTGTGGTGAGATTCGCAAAGCATTAATCCAGATTGGGAGTGAAGAAATCTCCGAAAATGCTCGGATTCTTTATGGTGGCTCTGTTAAGTCTGCAAATATCGTAGACATCATGAGGCAGCCTGATATTGATGGCGCACTAGTTGGCGGTGCGAGCCTCGAGCCTGAGGAATTTGCACGCATCTGTAAATTCCATCGAGTCATATAAGGTTTTGAAAAGCGGTAGGCTTACCCCCTCAGCTTTATAGGAAAAGGAGCAGCACTTGGCTTTAGCGCTATCGATAGCTTTGGTTATCACAAGCATCTTGATGATTCTCCTGGTCCTGCTACATAAAGGTAAAGGCAGCGGACTCTCTGATTTATTCGGTGGAGGACTATCTTCTACTTATGGCGGTTCATCTGTAGTTGAAAAGAATTTGGATCGAATCACAATTGTTGTTGGCGGACTCTGGTTCTCATCTGTAATTGCACTTGGTCTGGTTCTCAAATAGCAGCAATTAGCAAGGAGGAAAACTAAATGGCAGGTGGAAGCGCAATCCGTGGTTCGCGCGTCGGCGCAGGTCCTATGGGTGAAGCCGAGCGTGGCGAAGCCATTGCACGTTTTCGGATCTCCTATTGGTGCCTAAATGGACATGAGACAAAGCCTTCATTTGCCGATGATGGAACTGTTGCAATTCCAGATGAATGGGATTGCCCACGTTGCGGATTCCCAGCGGGCCGTGACAAAAATAATCCGCCTTCGCCCATGAAAAATGAGCCTTACAAGACTCATTTAGCTTATGTAAAAGAACGTCGCACAGAAGCAGAAGCGAAGAAAATCCTCGATGCAGCTCTAAAGAAGTTACAAGCTGAAGACGAAGAGTAAATCAGCTTAATTCGTTTTTTATTCTAAGAAGTCCTTGTGATTTCTTCTTTAAATGTAAACGTAATACCGGTAAGCCTCGAGTAGCCAAAGCGGCGTAATCGCCTTTAACTTGAGCAAGCATTAATTCTTGGAAATCATATTTAGCACCTGGTATCGCAACTGACTTTTCGTTTTCTGCTGTAATTTGCAGGAATGTTCCAATTAAAGGTCCACCTTTATGAAATTGTCCTGTTGAATGCAAAAATCTTGGGCCCCAACCAAAAGTTGTTGGTTTATTAGATTTCCTGGCAATCAGAGAGCGGAGCTCCAAGAATTCATAATCAGTTTGGCGATTTAAATAGGCCATGATTGCGATGTAAGAGCCGTCAGATATCCATCGAAGATATTCTTCAATTGATCCCATATTTCTTGCCGCGTAAATAGCAAATACGTCATCTTCATAGACTGGAAGTTGCTCGTCTAATTTTCCAGCGAGACATTTATTTGTAAGTTCTTTAGCTTCAGCAACATTTGGCTGATTAAAAGGATCCACTTTCAACAAATAGCAAAGAAGAGCGGTTACCCACTCCCAAAAAATAAACTGCGCTCCCAGGGGTCCTGCTATATATGTGTCAGCAGATTTACTAAACCTAATAGTTCTGGAGGTGACATCATTTAAGTCATGAAGAGTTATCGGTAGGACTCCGCGTCCATTCTTTCCAGTTGATTCTGCAACTAGTTGTTCAATCCAACCTGCAATTCCAGCGATATCTGAATCGCCATCGTAGAATTCAGGGAAAGAGAATTCCGGATCAGCGAGAGCTGCGGCAACCTCTATTACAACCGAATTTGTAGTTGAGAAATGTTTTGAAACGGATTCTGCATCATCAAGCAATAGAGAGACGTCAATACCTAGCAAAGCGGCAGGTGCTAATCCAAATGCGCTTAACGCGCTGAATCTTCCTCCAACATTCGGATTAGCTAAGACAAGCTGTGCCCCAACCTCCTTGGCAAAAGTTTCTAACGGACTTCCTGGATCTGTAATGATGACTAGGTGATTCTCTAGAGGAAGATTTAATTCAGTTAGACGTTGAACGAATAGCGCTTTCTGTGATGCCGTTTCTATTGTGCCACCAGATTTTGACGCGATAATGATGCAGCTCTTTGACAAATCAGATTCGAGGGCTGTCGCTACTTGATCCGGATTGGTTGAGTCGAGAACAATCAATTCTTTCTGGTAATGAGCAGCAATAACTTCTGGGGCAAGCGATGATCCACCCATTCCACAAAGAATAAAATGTTTATGACCAATCGAGCGCGACCACGCGGATAGAGCATCAAGTTTAGGCAGTAAAGTTCTGGAGGATTCTGGAAGGTCTATCCAATCAAGACGTACAGCCGCTTCTTTTGCTGCATCTTCACCCCAAATGGTGAAATCTTTTTTCGCCAATCTAGTAGAAATATCATTTAGAGCTTCTTTATTACTGGCAGATCCGATGAAACCTGATATTTCAAGCAAGTGAAGCTCTTTCCACGACAGAGATTAGTTCGTTCCAGGGATTGATAAATTTCTCGATACCTTCACTCTCTAACTTGAGAGCTACTTCTTCAATATCGATACCAATGCTCTTGAGTTGATTCAAATGTTCCAGCGCATGGGAATATGTTCCGTTTATGGTGTCTCCGCCAAACTTATCGCTAGTTCGTACCGAATTTAAAGTATTTTCTGGCATCGTATTTACTGTATCGCTGGCAACTAAATCTAGAACATACAAAGTTGGGTCATAAGAAGGATCTTTTACGCCAGTAGAGGCCCAAAGCGGCCTTTGCAGATTGCCTCCTTGCGAAGAAATTTTCTGCCAGCGAGCAGTATCTCTAACTTCGCTAAAATGTTTATAAGCCAAACGGGCATTTGCCAATGCCGCCATTCCTTTCAACTTTCCAAGATTGGCCATATCCAGACGAGAATCAATCTCGGTATCTACACGGCTTACGAAGAAAGAAGCTACTGAATGTATCTTTGATATTTCCAGGCCATTTTGCAGACGATCTTCTAGGCCAAGAAGAAATGACTCCAAGACCTCCTGATAACGTTTTACAGAGAAAATAATTGTGACATTTATGCTGATACCAGCAGCGGTTAAAGTACGGATTGCTGATAAACCTTCAATGGTCGCCGGAATTTTTATTAAAACATTAGGCATTGCGACTTTTTCTGAGAGGAATAGGGCTTGCTTTACTGTCTCATCAATTGAGCGAGCCAATCTCGGATCCACTTCGATGCTTACTCGACCGTCTACACCATTTGTCTTTTCAAATACCGGTAAGAAAAGTTCACAAGCACTTCTAACATCTGATGTTGTCAATTCCGTAATTATCTCTTCTGGATTCAGTCCTCTACTTGCCAAAGCTTTTATGTCATCTATATAAAGTGAAGATTTTGCGATTGCAGCAGAGAAAATAGCCGGATTGGTAGTCACTCCAACAACATGACTAAAATCTATTAAGTCTTTTAAGTAGGTCGCATTACCGTTTCGCTTGAGTCGCTCCCGAGAGAGATCATCGAGCCAGATTGAAACTCCTGCATTTGAAACTTTCTCGAGTGACAAGTTAGGTACCGTCCTATTGTTTTTGCGATTTTTCTAGAGTCCGTTTAGCTGCCGCAACTATATTTTCGACGGTAAAGCCAAACTCAGAGAACAACTTGGTGTGGGATGCCGAGGCGCCAAAGTGATCGATGGAGATAATTTCACCTTTCTCTCCAACGTACTCACGCCAGCCCATTCCTACACCCGCTTCGATGCTGACTCGGGCCTTGATCTTCGCAGGAAGAACTTTCTCTCGATAACTTTGGGGTTGACGGGCAAACCACTCCAAAGAAATTGCGCTAATAACTTCAGTGTTGATACCCGACTGAGTCAATTGTTCAGCGGCCGATAAAGCTAGCGAAACTTCGGAACCGGTTGCAATCAAAATTACATCCGCATTCGCTACTCCAAGTAGGGGATATGCTCCTTTAGCTGCCTCTTCTGCTGAGCAGATGACTTTTCGATCCAATACTGGCAAGTTCTGTCTAGAAAGTATTAGTGCAGCTGGTTTCTTATTTAGAATTATTTCTCGCCAAGCAATTGAAACTTCATTTGCATCAGCAGGTCTGATCACATCGAGTCCGGGCATTGCACGAAGAGAGGCAAGATGTTCGATTGGCTGGTGCGTTGGCCCATCTTCCCCCAGACCAATTGAATCGTGTGTCCAAATAAAGGTAACGGGCAACTGCATCAGCGCCGATAATCTAACGGCGCCGCGCATGTAATCACTAAATACCAAGAAAGTGCCAGCGAATGGTCTTAGACCGCCATGAAGAGCCATTCCATTAATAATTGCTCCCATCGCATGCTCACGAATTCCAAAGAAAATGTTTCTTCCATAAGGATTAGCGCCGGGCATCTTCGAGCTAGCCGGAAGAAAAGCACCGCCGCCTTCAATTGTTGTGTTATTACTTTCTGCCAAATCTGCAGAGCCACCGAGCATTTCCGGGAATTTTTCAGCTAATTTATTGATAACTTCACCTGAAGCTTTTCTGGTAGCTACTTCTTTTCCACTCTCAAATTTCGGAAGCTCTTCTTCCCAAGCCGCTGGAAAGTCATTACGACGGAGACGATCAAGAAGTGCGGCACTTTCTGGATTTGAAACTTGCCACTTGGTGAATTCGTTTTCCCATGCATCACGCATTGTTCGATTTCGATCGATAACTTTACGGACGTGGCTTTCAATTTCTGGCGGGAAATAGAAATCTTCAGCTGGAAGACCCAATTCAATTTTTGTGGCGGCTATTTCATCACTACCGAGTGCTGACCCATGGGATTTTGCGGTATTTCTTGCCTTTGGAGCTGGCCAAGCAATCACACTTTGGAGTCGAATCAAGGTTGGTCGATTTGATTCCTCCACCGCTCTTGTCATAGCTACTTCGAGGGCAACACGATCAACATCTCCATTAGATTTTGCGGAAACTTCAATTACATTCCAGCCGTATGACTTGTAGCGAGCGCTCACATCTTCTGTAAATGCATGATGCGTATCACCATCAATTGAAATCCGATTATCGTCATAGATAACTTTTAAATTGCCAAGCGCTTGAGTGCCCGCTAGAGAAGATGCTTCAGCGCTGACTCCTTCTTGAATATCGCCATCGCTGCAAATTACCCAAATATTGTGTGCAAAAAGACTGGAATGAAAATCTTTTTTAGGATCAAGAATTCCTTGTTTATATCTAGCCGCCATCGCCATGCCAACAGCGTTGGCAATTCCTTGGCCGAGTGGACCAGTAGTTGTTTCTACACCTTTAGTGTGACCAAATTCTGGATGGCCAGGTGTAAGGGAGCCCCAAGTTCTAAACGATTTCAAATCATCAATCGTTAGACCATAACCACTAAATAAAAGTTGGATGTAAAGAGTTAAAGAAGAATGTCCGCACGAAAGAATAAATCTGTCCCGGCCAATCCATTCGGGATCTTTTGGATCATGTTTTAAAAATCTTTGGAATAAGGTGTAAGCAGCTGGTGCAAGAGACATCGCAGTTCCGGGATGACCGTTTCCGACACGTTGCACTGAATCCATGGCAAGCGCTCTGGCAACTGCAACCGCTTTATCGTCGAGGTCAACCCAGCTAGGTAGTTCCATCTCTCTATTCATGTTCGGGTAAGGACATTACCTTTAATGACAATATTCCAGGCTGATAGCCACACGAGAATTGCCCCAAATATATGGAAACCGACGATTAACTCAGGAAGCCCCGTGAAATATTGAATGTATCCCAAGCCCCCCTGGGCCAATGCGATCAGAAGGAAGTTTTGAACGGCTCGACCCATTTGATTTCTAGTGTCACCAGTTTCGCCAAGTTTGATTGCGATTAAGAGTGCAGCAGTAATTCCAAGTAAAGCAATAACTAGGTCTGCATGGATCCAGGCCATCGTTCGCGAATCTAAGTTAAATCTCTCTGCGGCACTATCTCCTGCATGTGGTCCGCTACCAGTCACAACTGTGCCAGCGACGATGACAAAGATAGAAAGAAAGAGATGCATATAGGCGATTCTTTTACTTAGGGGATTGAGAGAGTGTGTAGTTGGCGTTTTGCCATGGATATGTTGGCGTAAGGAGAGTGCGGCAGCAATTAGGACTATTGAAAGTAGAAAATGCGCTGCCACCGTTGCTGGATTTAGTCCCGTAAGTACCGTGATGCCGCCCAAAACGCCCTGCGCAAGAATTCCAAGTATTTGAATCAGGCCAAGTTTTACCCATCTAGTTTTAATGATCCTCGACTCTTTACTCTTAATTATCGCCACCATCAGGAAAAGCGCATTTAAGAAGAGAACGAATGTTAAGAGGCGGTTTCCAAATTCAATCCATGCATGAAGCGGTGCCTCTGGCTGATTAGGCGTTGGCGTATATGAACCTGGTGTGCATTCAGGCCAGGTTGAGCAACCAAGGCCGGAGCCTGTTAGACGTACCGACGCCCCAGTGATGACAATGGCAGATTGGGTTACGACCATTAAAGTTGAAATGAACTTAAGGAACCGCCCACTTGCCACCTGCTTCACAGGTAGAGCCTACGAGGCTCAACTGGCAGTGGTCGACGATTTAAGCAACAATTGCGTTGTGAAAACAGCCACCCAAGGTGGGGTCGACTTAAAGACCCGTGACTTAGTCGCACGCACCATTTTGGAGTCCGGCCCTTCTACTGCCGTAGCCCTAGCCAAACGTTTAAAGCTGACACCAGCTGGAATACGTCGCCATTTAGATTCATTGATAAGCGATGGGATTTTGGAAGAGCGCGACCCACATATTCGAAGTGCACGATTGCGCGGCCGCCCATCAAAAGTCTTTGTGTTAAGTGATCGTGGTCGTGAGAATTTCGAACATTCTTATGATGATTTAGCTGTATCAGCGCTGAGGTACTTAGAAAACCAAGGCGGTGAGCATTTGGTAAATGGCTTTGCTCGATATCGCGCAGAAGAGATGCAACGGAAAGCCGATATCAAAACTGGTAATTCTGCTCGAGCTAACATTGGGGAGAAGGCTGCGACGCTTTCAAAATTTCTAACTAAAGAAGGTTACGCGGCAAGCACTCATTCTCATCCAGCTGGAATCGAGCTCTGTCAGCATCATTGCCCAATCGCGCACGTGGCAGCTGTCTATCCGCAACTATGCGAAGAAGAAACTAAAGCCTTTTCCGCAGCTCTAGGAACACATGTTCAAAGATTGGCGACTATTGCTCATGGCGATGGAGTTTGCACAACCTTCATACCAACGGCCATCACTAACGCAAGATTCATTAGTAAAACCAGAGAAAGAATAAATGCTTCAAAGAGAAAAAAAATAGCCAACGCGAAAAGAAGAGGGTGAACTAGCGATGAGTCAAACAACACATCCCGAGCTCGAAGGAATTGGTAAGTACCAATATGGCTGGGCAGATAAGGATCTGGCTGGAGCTCAAAGCAAACGAGGTCTAAATGAGGAAGTCGTTAAAGATATCTCAGCAAAAAAGAGTGAGCCACAATGGATGCTCGATCTACGCCTAAAGGGATTATCGTTATTTGATAGGAAGCCACTTCCTAACTGGGGGTCTGACCTTTCTACTATTGATTTCGACAATATTAAATATTTTGTTCGCTCTACTGAAAAACAAGCGAAGTCATGGGAAGAATTGCCGGAAGATATTAAGAACACTTATGACAAACTGGGAATTCCAGATGCAGAGCGTCAGAGATTAGTTGCAGGCGTTGCTGCGCAATATGAATCTGAAGTTGTTTATCACTCAATTCGAGAAGATTTGGAACAACAAGGAGTAATTTTCTTAGATACCGATACAGGTTTGCGCGAACATGAAGAAATATTTAAGGAGTACTTCGGAAGTGTAATTCCTGTAGGCGATAATAAGTTTGCAGCACTGAATACTGCAGTCTGGTCCGGGGGATCCTTTATATATGTTCCTAAGGGTGTTCACGTTGAAATTCCACTTCAGGCATATTTCCGAATAAATACTGAGAACATGGGGCAGTTTGAAAGAACTTTGATAATTGCTGATGAAGGTTCTTATGTTCATTATGTGGAAGGCTGCACCGCCCCTATTTATTCCTCTGATTCTCTGCACTCCGCGGTGGTAGAAATTATCGTTAAGAAAAATGCACGAGTCAGATACACAACTATTCAGAACTGGTCGAATAACGTTTACAACTTAGTTACAAAGCGAGCAACGTGTGCAGAAGGCGCCACAATGGAATGGATTGATGGAAACATTGGCTCAAAAGTAACTATGAAGTATCCAGCGGTCTTTATGATGGGACCGCACGCTAAAGGCGAGACGCTCTCAATAGCTTTTGCCGGTCAAGGGCAACATCAAGATGCGGGTGCGAAAATGGTGCATGCGGCGCCATTTACATCCTCAACTATTGTCTCCAAGTCAGTAGCCAGAGGTGGCGGACGAACTTCTTATCGTGGCTTAGTGCAGATTCAAGAGGGAGCACATCACTCAAAGAGCACAGTTAAATGTGATGCACTTCTAGTCGACACAATCTCAAGATCAGATACTTATCCATATGTGGATGTTCGTGAAGATGATGTCGCCATGGGTCACGAAGCTACCGTTTCTAAAGTAAGTGACGACCAACTTTTCTATCTAATGTCGCGCGGTTTGACTGAAGATGAAGCAATGGCGATGATCGTCAGAGGATTTATCGAGCCAATTGCTCGTGAACTACCAATGGAGTATGCACTCGAATTGAATCGACTTATTGAACTTCAGATGGAAGGAGCGGTTGGCTAATGTCATTACCAACCAATTACTTAATGCCCACTGGTCGAGAAGAGGCCTGGCGCTTTACTCCATTGAAGCGAATCGGGGGACTTCACGATCTAGCTACTTCGGTAGCTGACCGTATTTCAATTGACCTTGTGGGACCTGCGCGCCAAGGTTTCACTGTCAAGCAGGTTCCGGCATCTGAACTAAAGCCGTTCTCGAATAGTGACGATGTCATTGTGCAACGTCTGAGATCTGAAGTAAAGACAGTTACACATCTTAAAATTGATAACGAAGCGATAATTGCAGAGCCAATCTTTTTCAAACGAAATGTGAAAGGCGGAACTGAGTTCTCGCGTTCTGTGATCACAGCTGGCACCCATAGCAAAGCAACGGTGATTGTTGAAAATTCCGGAGAATCAATTCTTGGCGAAGAAATTGAAATAAAGCTGGAAGCTGGAGCTCAATTAACCTTCATAACTCTGCAAGAGTGGGAGAAAAATGCAGTTCATTTGGGAAGGCACCACGCAATAGTTGGAAGAGATGCAACCTTCAATTCAATAACTGTAACAATCGGCGGTTCGCTAGTTAGATTGCTACCAACCGTCGAATACTCAGATCAAGGCGGAAACGCAGAACTCCTTGGCCTCTACTTTGCTACAGATGGTCAACACCTAGAGCATCGTGTCCATGTTGAGCATGGAATTCCAAATGGAAAATCGCGCGTAACTTATAAAGGAATTCTTGCAGGCGAAGCCGCGCGAACCGTCTGGATCGGTGATGTTTTCATTCGCGGCAATGCCGAGGGTACCGATACCTATGAACTTAATAAGAATCTCTTACTAACTGATGGTGCCAGGGCAGACTCTGTTCCAAATCTAGAGATTGAAACTGGCGAAATTGTTGGAGCTGGACATGCGAGCACTACAGGTAGATTCGATGATGAACAACTTTTCTATCTAATGTCGCGAGGAATCCCAATGGCGGATGCACGCCGACTAGTAATTCGCGGCTTCTTCGGCGAAATTATTTCGAAAATTGGAAATATCGATGTTGAAGAGAGATTAATGAACCGAGTAGATGAGCAGCTAGCGAAAGTTGGGGAATAAGTGTCGATTTCAATCCCTATTTCGGATTTGGCCCCAGGAAAACCTGTAAAAATACAGGTAGGCAATAAAGAAGCCTGTGTGGTCCGAATCGAAAACGAAGTTTTCGCAGTCTCTGATATGTGTAGCCATGCGGAAGCCTCTCTTTCAGAAGGAGAAGTTTCAGATCATAGAATTGAATGTTGGTTGCATGGCGCTGAGTTTGATTTGAGAACTGGAGCAGCTCTCACGCCACCAGCCACTGAATCACTAGAAGTCTTTTCTGTAACTTTAGATGGAAATACCGTAACAATTTCAGAAGATGCCAGGACTAACTAAGGAGAAATGATGTCAACGCTAGAAATAAAGAATTTACAAGTTGGAGTCGAAACCGAATCTGGAATTACTGAAATTTTGCGCGGTGTGGACTTAACAATCAAATCTGGTGAAGTGCATGCAATCATGGGGCCAAATGGTTCTGGTAAATCAACTCTGGCATATTCAATTGCAGGACACCCGAAGTACACAATAACTGGCGGTAGCGTCACTCTGGATGGCGCTGATGTACTCGAGATGAGTGTGGATGAACGTGCAAAAGCTGGACTGTTTCGTGCGATGCAATATCCCGTCGAAGTACCAGGAGTATCGGTTGCCAATTTCTTAAGAACCGCTGCAACGGCCCTCAGAGGCGAAGCGCCAAAAGTCCGTACTTGGGTTGGCGAAGTGAAAGAAGCAATGTCAAAACTTGCGATGGATCAATCGTTTGCGGAACGGAATGTTAACGAAGGTTTTTCTGGTGGCGAGAAGAAGCGTCATGAAATTCTTCAAATGGAACTTTTGAAACCAAAAATTGCCATTCTTGATGAAACAGATTCAGGTCTTGATGTCGATGCTTTGCGAATAGTCTCAGAAGGCGTCAATAGAGTAAAAGCAGAACAAAATCTCGGGATTATGTTAATAACGCACTACACCAGAATCTTGCGTTACATACGTCCAGATTTCGTTCACGTTTTTGCTGGCGGAAAAATAGTCGAAGAAGGTGGACCAGAGCTGGCTGAGCGACTTGAAGAAAAGGGTTACGCAGAATACGTAAAGGCTTAATAGTGTCGAAAATGCTTGATGTAAATCTCATTAAGTCAGATTTTCCGATCTTTAATCGCTTGATTAGAGATGGCCAGAAACTGATTTATTTGGATAGCGCGGCAACTTCGCAGAAACCTGAGGTTGTTGTTAATGCCGAAAGGGAGTTTTACTTTGAGCACAATGCTGCAGCCCATCGAGGCGCTCATCAACTAGCTGAGGAAGCTACAGAACTATTCGAGCAATCTAGAAGTGTTACAGCTCAATTTCTTGGCGCAAAAAATCAAGATGAAATAATCTTCACTAAATCGGCCACCGAAGGTATAAATCTAATTGCTTACTCACTGAGCAACGCTGAACCAGGTTCAAAGTTTCACATCAAAGCGGATGATGAAATTGTTGTATCTGAGATGGAACATCATGCCAATTTAGTTCCGTGGCAAGAACTGGCCCGACGTACCGGTGCCAAATTGCGCTGGTTCAAGGTCACGGACGAGGGAAGATTAGATTTAGGAGATATTGATCAAGTCATCAATGAAAAAACAAGATTAATTGCACTGACGCAGCAATCTAATGTCTTGGGAACTATCAATAACTTGAATGAAGTTGCAAAGAGAGCCAAATCAGTTGGAGCATTCTTTTTGATTGACGCTTGTCAATCCGTACCTCACTTTCAGATTGACGTTACCAATTTAGGATGCGATTTCTTAGTTTTCTCGGGCCATAAGGCGCTAGGTCCAACTGGTGTTGGAGTACTTTGGGGGCGAAAAGAACTATTAGACGAGATGCCACCATTCCTAACGGGCGGATCAATGATTGAGACTGTCACTATGGAAAGATCAACATATCTAGATGCCCCAAAACGTTTCGAAGCCGGAGTCCCAAATATGGCGCAGGTTGTTGGGCTTGCTGCCGCGTTAACTTATTTGAAAAAAATTGGGATTGTGAAAATCCACGAACACGAAATGTCATTGACAGAGCGAGCGTTGGACGGTTTATCACGAATTGAAGGCCTTTCAATTATTGGGCCAAATAATCTTGTAGACAGGGGAGCGGTACTTTCTTTTGCGGTTGAAGGTATTCATCCACACGACATCGGACAAGCTTTGGATCAATATGGAATAGCCGTCCGAACTGGACATCATTGCGCTTGGCCTCTCATGAAGAGATTTAATTCAGTTGCCACAACACGCGCGTCTTTCTACCTCTATAACGATTTTAGTGATGTCGAAGCTTTGCTCGAGGGGATGGAACGAGCAATCAATTTCTTTCGTGGGAAATAAAGATGGAACTGGATAATCTCTATCAAGAAGTGATCTTGGATCACTACAAGCGACCGAAGAATAAAGAATTAAAACCCAACCCCACCGTGCAAGTTCATCATGTAAATACAAGTTGTGGCGATGAAATAACTCTTAATCTTAAACTCGCTGGTGATCGGGTTGAAAATGTTTCTTGGACCGGAGTCGGATGCTCTATATCTCAGGCAAGCACATCTGTGATGTCAGAACTGTTGACGGGAAAGACTGCAGCCGATGCGCTTGAATTGGTAGATGAGTTCCAAAAAATGCTGCAAAGTAAAGGGACTGATACTGGAAATGAATCGCGACTTGAAGATGGGGTTGCCTTTGCTGGCGTTGCTAAATTCCCTGCGCGTGTAAAATGTGCACTCCTTGGTTGGATGGCATTTAAAGATGCGATAACTCAAGGCCTAGAGAGGAAAAACTAATGTCCAGCAAAGCTTCACTCGCCGACGTTACCGAAGCGATGAAAGATGTTATTGATCCTGAACTTGGTATTAATGTCGTTGACTTAGGTTTAATTTACGATGTAGCAATTGATGAGGAAAACATAGCGACTTTGGACATGACACTTACCTCAGCTGCGTGTCCGCTCCAAGATGTTATTGAAGATCAAACTCGTTCTGTACTTCAGGATCTTGTAAAGGATGTACGCATAAACTGGGTATGGATGCCACCTTGGGGTCCGAACAAGATAACTGATGATGGTCGCGAACAACTTAGGGCTATCGGATTCACCGTCTAACTTAAATCTATACAGCCACTAGAGTTAAGGCGTGTCTCAACATGCCATGTGGATGTCGCTTCGTTCATTAACTTCTGATCAATCTGTTAAGGAACAAAAACTAAAAAAAGGTACTGTTGCAAGAATTTTCTCCTATGCAAAGCCTTATAAGAGTTCAATAGTTTTCTTCCTCGTTACGGTTGTCATCGACGCCGTTTTGGTAGTTGCATCTCCTTTAATTCTAAAGAAATTAATTGACGAAGGTGTAATACCGGGAAATTCTGATTTGGTTACTCGTATGGCAAGCCTTGTTGGTCTGATTGCAATAGGTGATGCATTTTTTAGTTTAGTGGGCCGTTGGTTCTCTTCAAGAATTGGAGAGGGATTGATCTACGATCTACGCTCAGAAGTTTTTGGACACGTACAAAGGCAATCGATTGCATTCTTCACACGTACTCAAACTGGAGCCTTGATATCAAGGATTAATTCAGATGTTATCGGAGCCCAGCAGGCATTTACTAGCACTTTATCAGGAATTGTTAGCAATGTTTTAACGCTCTTACTTGTTGCCGGAGCTATGTTCTCGCTTTCGTGGCAGATTACAGCGTTCTCTCTATTGCTCTTACCAATTTTTCTTCTTCCTACAAGATGGATTGGAAGGAAATTACAAGGCTTAACTCGCGAATCCTTCGGTGTTAACGCCGAAATGTCTACAACAATGTCAGAGCGTTTCAATGTAGCTGGCGCTTTGTTAGTAAAGCTTTATGGAGATTTGGATAAAGAAAAAGCCGATTTCTCAAAAAAAGCTAGAAAAGTTGCAGATATTGGAATTTCTATCGCTTTACTACAGCGATTCTTCTTTATCCTATTGACTTCGATTGCTGCTATCGCAACGGCACTTGCATATGGCGTGGGCGGCAATCTAGCTGTTAACAAAGAAATCACACTCGGAACTTTGTTGGCCATCACGACGCTTTTGGTACGTTTGTATGGTCCACTAACAGCCCTTTCAAATGTGCGAGTTGATGTCATGACTGCTTTAGTTTCGTTTGAAAGAGTATTTGAAGTCCTTGATCTAGAACCCATGGTGCAGGACGCTGCTGTAAATGTAGATATACCGAACTCGCCACTTTCAATTAAATTTGAAGAAGTTCACTTTACTTATCCTAAAGGTAGTGAAATTTCCCTTGCATCCCTAGAGTCTGCTGCAAGAGAGGCGCAAATCGATTCTGGAGAAATTCTAAAAGGAATTTCTTTTGAAGTTCCTGCTGGGAAATTGACTGCCTTGGTTGGGCATTCCGGCTCTGGCAAATCCACCATAGGTAGTTTGATTCCAAGACTTTATGATGTTTCTTCAGGTTCGATAACAATAAACGGAACTGATCTACGTAATTACGGACTAAAGTCGTTACGAAATGCGGTTGGTGTGGTTACTCAAGATTCACATATGTTTCATGAATCTATTGCCGCCAATTTGAGATATGCAAAGCCAGAAGCAACAGATGACGAACTAATCAAATCTTGCGTATCCGCCCAGATTTGGGATTTTGTAAAAACTCTCCCAAATGGATTGGAGACCATAGTTGGAGATAGAGGGCATCGACTCTCAGGTGGCGAGAGGCAAAGACTTGCGATTGCTCGCTTGCTCCTTAAGTCCCCTCAGATAGTTATTTTGGATGAAGCAACCGCTCACTTAGATTCCGAAAACGAAGCATTAGTTCAATTTGCATTAAATGACGCTCTGCAAGATCGGACAAGTTTGGTGATTGCGCACCGACTCTCAACGATTCATAATGCTGATCAAATTATCGTGCTGGATTCTGGAACTATTGTTGAAAAAGGAACGCATGAAGAACTAATTGCCTTAAAGGGTGCATACGCTGATTTATATAACAGGCAAGTGTTTTCAAATTAACTACGATTGAATCTTCGTAGATTTCCTAATTCTCAGCTCTTCTCGAACAACAAGAAACCAACCAAAGATTACAAATAAGGCAAAGAGCGCCCATTGGAAGGCGTAGGCCAAATGTGGCCCGTCGCTCAATTCCGGTAAGAGTGTTGGGTTCTTTGGGATAAATTTTTTGCTAGAAGAGCTAATTAAATCTAAATAGAAATCCTCAGTGGTAATAGTTTCGCTATTGTTCCATTTTTGAAGAGTTAGCTCTCCTTCAGAATTTGGCAGGGCAAAGACTGTTCCTGATACTTGTTTTTCGATATTTTCATATCTTGCTCTTCCGGAAATAGAAACACTTTCTGAACTAACCTTGGAAACCATTGGAGGTGTCTTAGCATCTGGCCCAGGCTCCACCCAACCACGATCGACCCAATATTTCTTCCCTGACTCAGATAGAAAAAGAGTAACCACTCCAAAGCCATATTGGCCATTGTTATATCGATTTCTTATCAATATTTCTCGTGAAGGATCGAAGTTTCCGAACAGAGTTACTTCGCGCCAAGCAATCGATTCTTCATCTAAAGAAAAAATTTCATCTTCCGAAAGCGAGGGCTTGGCTATATTTGCTTCAATCAATGCATTAAAGGCGCTTCGCGCGGTATGTCTCTCGTATTGCCACTGAGCCGCTTTTAAACAGAGAGCAATTAACAAAATTGCTAATAATGTTAAACCAAAAAGCTTCTTCATCTACCTAACTCGCGACGACGATTAATAAGAAGTTTAGTTTCTCCTTTAATAGTTTCTCGACCAGCATTAGCGACAATTACGGAAATGTAAGGGAGAGTGACTGCTCCAATAAGAAAAAACCAACGATAAGGGCTTGGAGTAAAGACCGCTAAAAGAAAGCAGGCAGTTCTAATCATCATTGAATAGAAATATTTTCTTTGGCGCGCTGGGATGTCCTCTGATAAGCCGGTTTGAGCCTCGGTTATTTTGTGTATCTCCGGATTTTCCCGCATGAGGCTACGCTAGATGGATTCGTTGACCTTCGCACATCGTGCGGATTTGGCTACGCGTGGAATGTGACGGTAGCCTTTCGCCATTGGTCATCCGACCAAGATGAAGTGGAGCTAGCCGCTCCCACCTCCTCACTTTCAGGTGAGCTGGTCAAGACGGAATATTCTGTTTTGCGCGGCACTCTCTCATCCGAAATTTGAAAGGGATAGTTATCAGCGCAATTGAGCCAAGAATCAATGATCGAATTCGCGTACCTGAAATTCGTCTGATTGGCGCAGCAGGAGAGCAAGTTGGAGTAGTCGCAACAGATGTTGCGTTAAGACTGGCTGAAGAAGCTGGTTACGATCTCGTAGAGATCGCTCCTGAAGCTCAACCACCAGTCTGCAAAATCATGGATTTCGGAAAGTACAAGTACGAGATTGCTCAAAAGGCACGTGAGGCTCGACAAAATCAGACCCATATTGTTGTAAAAGAGATTCGAATGGGTTTGAAAATCGAGAATCACGATTATGAGACAAAGCGAAATCACATTGAAAAATTCTTACTCAGTGGCGACAAAGTAAAAGTAACTGTTCAATTCAAGGGTCGTGAACAAACTAGACCAGAGATGGGATTCCGACTTTTGCAACGACTTGCCGAAGACGTTGCCAATTCAGGATTCGTCGAGTTCTCTCCGAAACGAGAGGGTAGAAGCATGACGATGGTTCTTGGTCCGCTTAAGAAAAAGAGCGAAGCTGCAGCAGAGGCAAAGCGTCGTGCTGCCGCGGTTAAGAACGAAGCAAAGTAATTTAGGTTCAAGTAAGGATAAGGAGCAGAAATGCCAAAGATGAAGACACATAGCGGAGCGAAAAAAACATTCCGCGTTACCGGCTCTGGAAAAGTTATGCATGAGAGAGCAGGTAAACGTCACTTGCTTGAGCGAAAGTCATCACGACTTACTCGTCGCCTCTCTAAAGATGCAACTGCAAATGATCGAAATTCGTTTTCCGCCAAGCGCTTGCTTGGTCTGAAGTAAGGGGGTTAAGAGATGGCTAGAGTAAAGCGCGGAGTTCACGCAGCGAAGAAACGTCGTACCGTTCTTGAGCGTGCTAGCGGATATCGTGGTCAACGTTCACGTCTTTTCACAAAGGCGAAGGAACAA
>JACCDW011546471.1_pt1 | contig 25848 bp, 25 predicted proteins | sample 7449781 | NCBI WGS metagenome assembly JACCDW01 (sample SAMN15323449, study PRJNA562643) | freshwater metagenome | isolation source: river surface water | place: USA:Blue River Watershed | collected 2017-08-18
AAATTGGATCCAAATATTAATGAAATATGGTTTGATAATTCAACAGTATTTACTAAACAAATATTGATATGTGATATTTCTTGCGATTATACAAAACCAAATAATCCTATAAAATTATATAATAGAGCAACCACTTGGAAAAATCCAGTTTTTTCATATAACAAATTAGTTCAAATTATTTCAATTGATAACTTACCTTCTTTAATTCCAAAAGAAAGTTCAGATGATTTCTCACAAAAATTATTTGAAATTTTATTAGAATATAATAGTGATCCTAATAAAATTTGGGAAAGAAATTTTTTAAAATATTTTGAAAAAATAAAATAATTTTGTTAAAAAATAGTTAATAAATATAATATAATAACCAAATATAACATATAATGAGTATGATTAGTATAATAAAAATAAATTTTACATTAAATAACAAATTATTATTGTATGGTTCTGTTTTTGGAGTTGGAATCGTTTTACGTACATGGTATTATTATCATTGTGTAAATAAAACATTTGAAAGATTAGATAATTTATTTCCAAGAAATTTAGAATGGGAAAAAGATTTATCTATATATTCGGTAGCTCTACCAAAATTTTTTACTACTAAAAAAAAGAAAAGATGTGTTTTATTAATTTCAGGATATAGAGATATTCCTCATATATGGGATGAATTAATTGTCTATTTTAAGGAAAAATCAATAGATTATTATGCACCAAGAACACATGGAAAAGGAAGAAGTTTTTTTCAAGATACAAATCCTAAAGAGTGGGTAATTACCTATTTAGAAGCAATAAAAATTCTAGAAGAACAATATGAACAAATAGATATAATCGGATTTTCAACTGGTGCAGTTATAGCCTTATATCTTACTCAATTTGAATATAAATGTAAAGTAAAAAATTTAATACTATGTGCGCCATTTCTGCTTTTGAATCAAAATGATTTCGCAATGTATTGGACATTTGAAAGTCCTATAAGTACAATAATTCAATTGATACTTAAATTAATAGGTCCACTAAGATATAAAATAACATTTAATAATAGTAATCCAAGAGATATACATTATAAACCATCAGCAGAAAAAGATTTTTACGAGTTAGCGGGTAATTTTTGGTTAGATTGTGAATTAATGGAATTCAAAAAATTTAGACCCAAACAAATACTCGTAGATAATATAGCAATATTATATCCTAATGATGATAATGTTATAGGGAATGTATTTGAACAAAGAAAAATACTAGAATCAATATGGAATCAATCAATTCCATTAATATCAATACCAAATTTTTCAAATCTTAATATAACATGTTTAAATAATCCAATAGAACCTATTCCAACAAAATGTGCTCATGTTATGTTTAAAGAACATCCACAAATAGTAAAAAATATATTTGAAAACATTTATCAATTTATTGAATAAATATTTTTACAATCCGTATTAAAATATATTTATATATATAAATATATACAATGCCCGAAATGTCTGAAATCCCCAATTTAGCTGGTTTATGGAACTACCAAGTTTCTGTTATTAGAAGAAATAATTTAACCCAAGTCCCTAATGTTAATAATATTATTACTACAACTCCAACAATTGGAACAATCGAACAAAATGGAGAATTCCTTGTTTTAACATTACCACCTGATGCAACTAGAACTGAGCCTGGTTATTTAGTTGGAACTTTAACTAAAACTTATACTAATTCATGTGGTAAATATTTCTGGACTTTAACTTTTTCTGATTTTGATGATAATGGAGTATTTACCTTAACTGCTAGTGAAGTAACTTGTGATGGTTTTGTTTTAGAATGGAAAGGTCATTACACTGAACCTGGTTTTGCTGGTATGTCTCCAGCTCAACTTCAAACTGCTGGTGTTGCTACTCTTAAAAGAGTTCCTTTAACCGAGTCTAACTAAATTAAATTTTTTTATATAATATTTTTTATTAGAAAACAATAAAAAATAATATGATTTTAGTATATATCATATGAAATATAATGAAGAAATAATAAAGAAATTAAAAGACCAAATAAAAAATCAAATAAATGAATTTGAGTATAATAAGGAAATTATAAACAAACTTTATAAATCTTATAAAACAAATGAAAGATTTATGGATTCTGGTTGTATATTAGAAATAAAAAATAATCAGATAATAAAAGAATTTATAGGAAAGAAAGAGTATAACAGGATTAACGATATAATACAATTAATTGAAAACTCAATTCAATATATTAAAAAAAAGAATATGAATTATCCTGATACAAAACTTTTTTTATTTATTTCAGATGTTTATGTATATTGGGATCAAGAATTACCAGTATTTATTTTAGCTAAACCAAAAAACAAAAAGGGGATATTAATACCTGATAACACATTTAATTCACATAGAGATGCCAGTAGTAAGATGATGAACTGGGAAGAAACCAAATTAGAGTGTTATAAAAACATTGTACCAATAAATAAAAAGAAGGACAAATTATTTTTTATTGGTGGTAATACTGATAAATCAAGACAGGATATTAGAAGTAATTTAAAAAAATTATCTAATGGTGAAAGTGTATATGGGATAAAAACAAACAACAAAGAATTACCATTAGATATTAGATTTGAGCATAATTTAAAAATATCAGAATTTGGTGAATACAAATATTTATTAAACTTACCAGGAAATCAGCCATGGTCTTATAGATTTAAGTATCTATTTTTAACAAAGAGTTTAGTAATAAATGTTGATGTACATCAAAGATTTAAAGGTGGAGACGGGTTTAATGAGAGTTGGATAAATTTTTTTGATGTAATATTTGAGAGAAATCTAGATTATATAAATTTACCATTTCATTGGTTTGATAGCGATGAAAAATACGATGAATACGAATTTAAGAAATTAATATGTGGTATGGAAAATACTTATGATTATTTTGAGAAAAATCCAGAAAAATATGAGCAAATGGTATCAAATGGTTATTCTAAAGCTCAAAACATAACATCAGATTTAATAAGTGAAGCAATATTTTTATTAGTTCACTATTATGCAAAAAAAATTAATCCATTTTTATAGAAAAAATATTAGGTATTGATGTCAAAATCATCAGAATTTTTAAGTCGTTTAGTTTTAACAAGATTAGAATATCTTTGATTAGCCCATCTATCAATCCACCATTTAAATATTTCTTGTACTGACTTTGTATTTTTAGTATCAAGTGATGTAAAATCTGGACTTTTCATATTTAATAATTTTGATGATTCAGGATAAGTAAATCCAAAATATATTCCTTTTGGATTATCAGTTAATAAATCTTCTTTTGGTAAATTTAATATTTGAAATGCTCTTTGTAAAATAATAAATTTTTTCTTTTTATCATAATTATAACCTTTTTCTTTTTTAAGAAAATCTCTACAAATATCTGTGACTTCTGATGAAATTTTGTAACTACTATTCCCTTTTGTATATCCAATAAATTTTAAATTTTCAAGTCTATCATATTGAACAGATTTACCATATAGTGAAGTAGTTGTAATTGCTAATAAAGGTTCATCATATTCTTTTTTAAAGTATTTTTGTATTTCTTTACTAAATGCTAGTGATGCTAATAATTTACCAGCATTAAAATTAAAACCAAAAGGTTGAAGAGATACACATGTACTCATGTTAATTATATATTTAAGATTGTTATTTTTGATTTCATTATTCCAACCAATTAATTTATCCCTTGCTTCCATATTGTATATATCACTGCTAAAACTTAAAATTCCAAGATATTTATTTTTAGTATTATCCTTTACTAAAATATGAAATTGTCTTCCTATAAGTTTAGAACCTTTTTGAACTTTAAGACTGGATACATATCTTCTAAAATAATTCCATATATCCATTTGTTTTTTATTTTCTACAAATTCTAATTCTATTTTAATTTTTTTAATATCTTCAATATTATTAGAATCATAAATTAAATTTTTGTAATATTCATGGTCTTTAAAAAATTTTTCATGTTCAAGTGTTTTAATATTTTTACAAATTTCTAAAATTTTTTCTTTAACCGTTTTCTCTTCAATGATTATATTTTTAACTTTGTAATCATATATTCTTTTTAAGTGTTTAAGAAAATCATCTTTATTAAGGGTATTTTTTAATAAATTACAAGTATAACAAGATGGGGTAATATTACCTAAAATATATCCTATTTCAGAATTAATACGATCGATACCTCTACAACCATTAGTAAAAGTATTTTTACAATAAGTACATGGTTGTTTTATAATAAAATTGTACATTTCTTCTTCAATTTCATTATTGATATCTCTATTTCTTGCTTCACATAAAAATCTACCATAAGATGATTTAGAACCACATACAAATAAATTTGTGTCTTTTAAATCCAATTTATCATTAATAATAAGGTTATTTATTAAAATATATTTGATAATTTTAATAAAATCTTCTACTGATTTAATTCCTTTCATATAATTACATATTTTACAACAAGATACTATATTATTTTTAGTATATCCTTTAGTAGAATCTAACCTGTCTATACCATTATAATTAGTTAACATATTACAATAATAGCATTTTGAATTAAAATATTTTCTAGCTTCTTCATCAGTAATATCCCATTCTAGATTTTTTTCTTTAGCTCTTATTTTATAATCAGTTAAATGTTTAATAAGTGGATCCTGAACTTTTCTACTATCTTCATTTTTTCTATAAGTGTTATAACACTCAAGACATTTATTTATTTTATAATTATCACCAGATACTGTTTTGTTACATACATAACACATTTTTTTGTCTGTATTTTGATCATTAAATTCTTTAGCATTATTTTTCTTTTTATCATTAATTTTGTTTTCTTTTTCTTGTTCATGTTTTCTACATTCAGAACAACTTTTTTTATTTTCAGATATAATTTCAAAACATCCTCTAACCCAATTTTTACATACATGTCTACCAGAATCTATAATCTCTTTGTATTTTTTAAATGTCTGATGTTTTCCACAGTAATTATCATTATCATTAGCTTTATTAGGACAAGGTGTCCCTTTTTGTGTAGTTCCTTTACATTTATGTATGTCGTCTGAATTCTCTTTTTTGTCTTTTTCTCTTTTTTCTCTTCTACCATTTCTACATTCTTCACATGTTTTATTAGTATTATCAGGCATCCATAAATTTTTACAACAAGTACATCTACTCATTTTAGGTATATCTTCATTAGTATATATACCTTCATACTTTGAATGTGCATCACAATAAGATTTTTCAGGACTAATAGATTTCCAAGGACAAGGACCTCCTTTTTGATTAACCCATTCGCATTTATGTTCCTGAATATCTTCCACTTTCATATTGTGTATTTTTTCAAGTTCATCTAATTCTTTCGTACTTTTAATATTTTTTTTATTTTTTTCCATTATTTATAAAGTATATAATATTATGTATGGATATTATATTTAAATCAATTTTTAACATAATATTTTTTACATTATAATAAATAAAATAGATTGAACAATATTAACTACTGAGATATAATTTGTATAATTTATTGATAAATTTACGATATTTATTTGCAAAATGTATAGATAATGTATCATTATCAGGATCATCTGGAAAATCGTAATGAGATTTTCTTAATTTATAATCTATCAAGTCCTCAATCTCACATTCTTTATTTAAAATATCATCAGCATGACAAGGACAAGGTACAAAACCAGTATCTTTTCCAACATCTATACATTTTTGTTCACATTTTAACTCTTTTGTTTCAAAAGAAAAGTTATGATAATAATGTAAAATACAACATCCTGGATATCCATAGTATGCACCATTAAGACAAATATATTCAAATTTATCTAGTTCATCTTGAAATTTTCCCTCTTTATCAGCTAGAAATATTTTATTATCAGTAGTCATATTATTAATTAAATTAATAATATTTAATTACAAAATCAATTTTTTATTTTACACCTTTTGAAATTTAAAATGCCGATTTACAAGATTAAACTTTACGGTTAAATTGGTGTAAAAATTTGGTTATATCCAACCGTTAAGCTGGAACGATAGTTTTAATTTCTCTACAATATATTTTCGGTCTTCCTAAACCTTTATATATTGATTCTACTATTTTATACATATTTAAAGCGGAATTTTTATCTCTATTGTGAATTTGACTACATTTCTTGTTTTCACACAAGGTCAATCCCCATACTTCTATTATTTTCGCTTTACCTGTTGATTTATTTATATGTTTTGGTATGTTTGATTCTCTTTTCAAAAATGTATTACAACAACTACCACATACATTACATGTTTTTGATGTTCTAAATTCATTTATCATGAATACTTCATAACCATTATTTCTAAATATTTTTCTTATTCTTCTATTTATAATTGGTTCTTTTCCTTTCATATTATGTCCTCCTTTATCATAATCACCTAATATAACTGTACATTCATTTGGTTTACCAAATTTATTTGAAAAGTTTTTTATCATTTTGCTTTCGGATTTTTGAGTATTTATATACCTATTAAATTTAAGTTTTCTAAATACTTTTTCACTATAATGATTAAACAATGTTCTGTTTACTTCATTTTTCTTTTTACAATAATCTATAAATCTATCATAATTACATGTTTTTGAGCTAAATTTAGTTAATTCTGTTTCAATTTCTTTAACTGATTTATTATTAATCTTTTTATCTTTATTAATTTTATCTTGTAATTTATTGTATTTTTTATTTCTGGTTTCTAATCTTCTTTGATTTTGTGTATATCTAAATTTTATAATTTCTTCTTCTTGAATAACTTTTAATTTATCATTTGTATCCACAATAACTTTTTCTTTAATGTCTTTTGAAACACAATATATAATATCTGCAAGATTTGGATCGCATGTCACAATTCGTTTATTCTTCATTTCATTTGTTATTTTAGTGTCTTCAATATACTTATCAAGTTTGTTTATTTTTTCTTTATATTCATTTTGTAATTTTGATGTTATATAAACTGGTTTACCATCTTTTAGTTTTATAAGTAAAACTGAACATCCGACACCATCAGTTTTTATCATATAATTAAATTGATAATTTTTTCTCTTGAATTCTTTTTTGTTAGTTCTAAAATTATTATCCCACAATTCGTCTTGATATTCTTGAATATTATCTAAATATTTTTTAAAGTTTTCTTTAATAACTAGATTAATCAATCCGCAACTATCCAAAGTGATATAATTTGGTTTAATACTAGTTCTTTGTGGAATAACTTGAAATAATTTAAATTGTTCTTTATTATCTTTTATCCTTAGTTCATTTAATTTTTCAAGATGTTTATTCATATATATTAGTGATTTTAAGTAATCATTAGGATTAGAGCATATATCATAATTTAATGAATCTTTGTCAAACTTGTTTTTAGAAATTATTTTAGGTTTATGTTCTTTAATCCATTCATGAAAAAAATCATCTGATTCTAATTTATTATCTGTCCTTAATAAATCTTTTTTAACTTTTCTTAAATCAGAATAAATACTATTTTTAATTTCTTTCTTTGTTTCAGAGTCAAATGTTCTTTCATTTATATTATTAACTATAGATTTAACTTCATAAGATTGATTAACAAATTTATTAACATAATCTTCAAAATGTTCAGTAATATTATTTTTAATATTTTTAACCATATCAATTGCTTCATATGCTAAAACAAAACTTAATTTATCGATATTAATGATATCATCATCTATAATACATTGTTTATAATGTTTGTTATAAAAATCTTCTAAACATTCAATTAATTTAATTGTATCTTCTGAAGGTTTTTTACCTCTGCCATCTTGTTTTTTAGTAATAACAGAAAATATAGTAAGGATAAATTGTTTATCAATATCAGGAAAAGGTAAATTATTATCAAACAAATATATTAGATATAGATTGAGAAATTGTGATGTTTGAATAATAATTTTATTAACTTTAGATACAACATCATTAATTTTAATATTAAGTTCATTATTTTTTACAATATTTTTAAGAGGTGTTTTATTTACTATCATTAATTCATATTTATCTTTGAATTTTACTTTTGGCTTAACTTCAATTTTCATATGTATATATTAGAATAATATTAAAATTTTAAATTCTTTTTTTAAAGAAGAGTTTAAAATTAAATCTATATATTTCTATAAGTTAATAAAATTTATATAAAATTATATTATTATATAATATAAAAAAAATGAATACTGCAAAACAAAATAATGATATCGAATATAAATATATTTGTGAAAAATGCGATTATAAATGTAATTTTGAAAGTCAATGGTTAAAACATTGTGATACAGAATTACATAAAACAGGTAAAAGAAAACAAAGAACAGATAAAAAAAATACAGGTAAATGTAAAGATTGCGATTATTTTACCAATAATAATACAAATATGATAAAACATGTTTTAAATAAGCATTCTACAAAAGTAGAAAGAAAAGAAAAATTTAAATATTATTGTGAAATATGTGATTTTGGTACTTTTTCAAAAAATACAATTGAAAAACATAATAATTCAGAAAAACATAAAATATATAAATTAAGAATTTAAAAAAATATAGATTTAAAATCGGCATTTTAAATTTCAAAAGGTGTAATAAATAAAAAAATTAAAAAACTTTTATTTTAGGTTCAAGATATTTGTATTTAAAATCATTATATGGAATATCTTTTTCAAGTGATTTTTTTAATGATTTATCACCAATACCAAGACTTTGACAACATTCTAGTTTTGAAGTGAATTCTCCAACTAATTTATTAGATTTATTATATTGTCCAATTCCATTTTTATACAGAATAGGTTTACCATTAGTTTTTTCAAATTGTTCCTTTATAGTTTTATCACAGGAATCATAAAGAATATAATAATGACCATTTGATTCAGTAAAATTTTTAACCGGATTATCAAGAGCAGAATCAGTTTTATAATCATTAAATTTACAAGCAGTTTTTCTATCAAGATATACATTAAGTATTTGGGTTTTTTCTTTATTTAACTTTGCAATATATCCAGTATTTTGAGTTCTAGTTTCTTTGGTTGGTTCTAATTTATGTATCTTGTTTGGGTCTAATTCTCTATCGACAAATAGCCATCTAAAGCCATGATAAACAGTATTATCGGAAACAGCTTTACCAATACTTGCGCGTTTTAATTTTGTATCAGCCTTAAGTGCTTCAGCCATACAATCCCATGTTTTAACTAATTTAAGTGTTTCAGGATTGATTTGTTGAAGTCTAGGACCAGTAGTTTTACTAACTTCTCCAAAATTTGTTGTAATGGTATTTTTAACTTGGATTGAATTAAGTTTTTCAATGATTTCTTTATTGGATTTTTCAAGATTATCAACCTTTTCAAATAATTTTTTATTTAATTCGAGTAGTTCTTTCATATAAATATTATCAGATGGTTTCATAGTGTTTATTAATTTAAGATTTTCGTTTTCAGCTTTAAGTTTTTCTAATTCAGCATTTATTGTTGAATTATCATTATAATTTTTAATATTATCATTAATAATTTTAACTAATTTGTTGTAAGATAGTTCTTTACCAATAAGAAATAATTCGCGTTCATTTTCATGACCTTTAAGATCTTTTACATTGCATAGACTGATTTCAGGATGGGAGTGTAAAAAAGATTCAAAATCCTTAGAACGTTGTACAGGAAAGCAATCCATAATTACACATTCTTCATATTTTATTTTATGTTCATCAGCTCTATTTGCTATTCCGATTCTGCTTTCACCAATTTTAACAACCCAAGTATTATCTTCATGTGTTTTAACTTTAACTAGATAAACTAGAGGTCCAGAAGATGCAAATTTGTTGTATAATAGGTTATGACGGTCTGATACTTTGTCTTGTATTATTTTATTTTTTTCATTTTCCAGTTCTTGGATTTTTAAATTTTTTATGTCGAGAGATTTTTTAAACTCTAAACTTTCATCTTCTATTAATTCTTGAACAATTTCTTCCAATTTAATAAAATAATCATGTATTTCATTAGCTTTATCGGTGCCTGCTTTTAAACAAAATTTTTTAAATGTCTGAATATTTAACATAATTATCTCTTTATTATGACCACCACGACCTTCTTTTTTTTGCTTAATGCTAGGGTCAAGCAAAAACTTGTAATCTTTATTATTCTTAAAGTATTTTAATAATAAAATTTTAGAATTAGCTTTATTTGTAAAACCTAACCATTTCCATATATTATCTAAATCAATAACATAATCATTAGTTTTATCATAATTTAAATAACAAAAGAATGAAGTAATAAATAATTTTTGTTCATCTTGAGTAAAGTTTTTTTTAATCTTTTCTAGCAGTTTATTGTTATATGTAGCATTTAATTTAGTGATCGGATTTTTTTCAATCAGTTCAACAATATTTAAATTATTCATCTTGTATACTTTAATATAAAATTGTAATTTTAAATTGTTTATTTTTATTTTTAAAAACAAAAGCAAAATATATTATAAATTCTACAATATAAAAAGTTTTGCTGTGCCAATTGGGAAAGCAATAAATATTTATTTATATAATAAAAATAATAAGGAATTTAATAATTTACATTATTAAATTAATATAAAAAGGTATTTAGCATAGAATAACAAAGTATAATGTATAAAATATACTGTTTAGTTGGAGTAGGCCAAGCCACCCATACCACTCATAATTCTGAGGACATTGTAATTGGTATCATAGATGAATAATTCAGATGAAGGACCAACAATTGAGAGAGGAGGAGGGTTTCTTGAGGGGTCAGGGAAGGGAACATCAGTGAATAATTTGAGAACGATAGTAGTGTTATCAATTCTTGATAAGTTGCACGTGCCTGATGGTTGATGTTGTTCAGGGTGTAAAGCGAATGAGTATACGTTAACACCAGGTTGAGGGGTAGAGCTGTGGTAGTCATAAGTTTGGATAAGGTGGAAGTAAGCTCCTTCTCTAACATCGAATCTGTCCATACCGTTGAGTTGGATAACACCAGTTTCAACAGGGTTGTATCTGTTATTGATAAGTAAACCAGATACAGTAGGGAGGATAGCCCAAACATCCATATCAGCATAACCGTTAGATGAGTTCTTTGAGCTGTATCTGTTATCAGTCCATGAAGCAACAGGACAAGAGATATCTCTGACAGTGATATCAGATTCCCAAGGTTTAACTTGGTAGGTAAGAGTACCTAATTTACCAACACCATTTGAGTCAACAACAGTGTAATAGATGACAATAGCAAATTTGGTAATGTAGTCACCAAGATTGTATGAAGGTTGTTGAGGGTTGAGGAAAACATCACGTCTGAATTTGAAGTTAACGTTAGTGGTATCAGCACCAGGGTTAACTTGAGTGTATAAGAGTTTAGCATAGAATGAAGGAGCTTGTGAGTCATCAACACCTTGACCAGCTTGGTAAGTGAATACTGAGAATTTAGAAGTGTTTCTGGTGTTAGTGGTGACAGGGTTGACAGTGTTCCATTGGTCATATGAAGCAGATGAGATGTTAACTTCAGGAGCAGTAGCAGGTACAGGACCAGGAGCAGCTTCACCAACAGTTACTGAGCCTGAAATTAAGTTTTGAGCAGCATAGATTAAAGCATCAGACCAGTCATCAGAGTTAGAATAGCATAAGAAAGGTGAGTTACCAGAGATGTAGTCACCAGATTTAATGTCCCAGATAAATTCCTTGGTAGGATGGTTGAAACCGAGTTTGATTCTGAGAGGGTTGTTATTAACAGCTTCTTCACCAGTGTATTGGAGTTGGTTAATAAGATATTCATGACCGACTTGAGCGAATCTTCTTCTTTCTTCAGTATCAATGTAGATATAGTCAACAAGAAGAGAAGCATCATTGAGGACACCAATACCATTACCAAGTCTGTTAAGATTGAGGTTGTTAGTGTAGCAGATAAGGTCTTGGAATTGGTTGAATTGAATCCAGAGTCTGACTTCATGGTATTGAAGAGCAATAAGAGGAAGAGCAAGACCTGAGTTAGTGTTGCACCAGAAGATAAGAGGTACAAAGAGGATATAAGGTTGAGTGAAGTTACCTTGAGAGTCAGGGGCTCTTAAGGCAGTTAATTCAGGAACATTACCAACTAAAGCTCTGTAAGCAGGTTCAGTGTTAATATCCTTGGTAAGATCATGCCATACACTCATCCAGTGACCATAATGTTTATCAATTTGAGAACCACCAATTTCGAATTGGATGTAATCAATGATGAAGTTACCGACTTCTTGGATCCAAGCAAATAAGTATTGCTTTCTAGCAAGTTCATCTTGGGGATAATTGGTCATGGTAACTTGACCAAGTTCAATTCTGAGATACATTCTAGTAACTAAATCACCGTTTCTGGTAATAGTTACGGTAACTCTCTTACCGAAGTCAGCAGTACCGTTAAGGGAAAGCTCGACAGTTTCGATAGCAAAGTTAGTGTATCTTCTGTATACTACTTTAAAAAAGGTAATTTGAGGATTACCAGTAAGGTAAACGTCTTGTGCACCGTAGGCAACTAATTGCATTAAACCACCACCCATGTGTTATTATATATTATTGGTTTAGAAAAAAAAAAAATTATTTTCGCAAAAATAATTTATATTAATTTTAAATAATCTATATTAAATCTCTATTTAAACTAGATAATTTTATAATCATTCTATAATAATTTTATACCTTTATAAAAAATATTAATTTAAAAGATGTTCATATTAGTTTTATATATATATGAGTAATTGTCAATTCAAGTTTAAGCCCGATAAGATTAAGTACTTATCGAATATCGACACTTTGGATAGCAGCCACAAAAAAACCATTGAAAAAATTAACAAAAAACGCGATGATATTCCTAAAAAAAGAAAACGATTAGATAAATTAAAAAATGATTTATTAGAACATGATAAAAATATTAATTCTACTGTACAAGATTATATAGGTATACGTACTAAATTAATTGATGAAATAAATAAATTAGAAGAGGATATTAATCAGGTAGAAAATTACGAAGAAGAACTGGATTATTATAGTAAAACTTGTGATATTTTATTTAATTATTATAATATCATTGATGGTATAAATGAAAAAGAAATTGATGAAATATTAAATAAATCTAGTTTTTTTGATGAACAAACTGAATTTGAACAATCTGTAGCTAATACAGTTAATCAATCAAATCAATCAAATCAATCAAATCAATCAATTAAATCTGTTCATTTAAATAATTCAGATTTAATTGATAAATCCCATCTTACTGATACAAATTCAGATATAAATTTTTCAAGTGAAAATATGTTAAATCCAACTAGTGATGGTTTAATTAATAATTCTGATAAAAATTTAATTGAAAAAAATCTATTGGATAATGTTGATCTAGAGAATAATGGATTGGAATTATTTAATAAAGCATCATCAAAATTAGATTTATTAAATCAATTATCAAAATTAAAAAGAAAGGAAAAAAAAGTGACAAGAAAACGTGTAAAGAATGTGGAATCATTAGTAAAAGATAATAATGATATATTTGATTATTTAACAGGAAATTCAAATCAATCTAATCAATCCAACCAATTCAATTCTGATAATAAATCTAAATCAAATACTAATTTAGAACCAAAGAAAGTAGTACATGATAGAGCAAGTTTATATGAGGATTATAAAATTATGTTGGAAGGATATCCAAGTAAGAAGAAGATAAGTAAACCTTGTATAAACTGTAATATAGATAAGGTTTTAATATATTCAGAAGGAATATATGCTTGTATGAAATGTGGAGAAGTGGAGAATTGTATAGTAGAGAGTGAAATAACAAATTATAAGGATCCAATGATTGAAAAACCAACATTTCCATACAAGAGAAAAAATCATTTTTGTGAGTGGAACGGAATTATAAACTGCTCACAAGAGTATGTCTTAAAAAGACTTGCTAATATAATCTATTTAATAAGAAAAATAAATATAAATCAAATGTAAATAGATTATGTGACATATCCAAATTGCGGGAACAGATTTGAATCTAATTACCACTTATTTATTAATAAAATAAATAAGGACCACGGATAATACCCGTACCCAAAGGTAAAAATATTAGATTTAAAAAATCCAATCCGCAGCCAAGATTTCAAATGTATATTTGGAATAAGGTTCAGAGACTAGATGGATATGGGCTTTGTATAATAATTATAGATTATTATACCGAGCTTAAGGTATAGTCCAAAGGGTTAAGCCAATTCCAAGCCAAAGAATCAACAGAAATACCAGAAAACATAATAGAATTAATAAAAGGAGAATTAAAAAAAAACAGAATAAAAACTTTAGATTATTCACAAATTTCCCAAGTAAAAACGATATTAAAAAAATTAAAATTAAATGATTATTATGAACATATTGCATATATAATATCAAAGATTACAGGGAAACCAGCTCCATCAATCAATAGAGAAACCGAAGAAAAACTTAAAAAAATGTTTGATAAAATCCAAGAACCTTTTGAGAAACATTGTCCAAAAGACAGAATAAATTTTTTATCGTATTCATATGTTTTACATAAATTTTTCCAATTATTAGAATTAGATGATTATGTAAAATGCTTTCCACTTCTTAAATCCAGAACAAAATTAAGAATTCAAGATGAAATATGGAAGAAAATTTGTGAAGACTGTCAATGGCAGTTTTATCCAAGTGTATGATACGAATATAGATTTGTATATAAAAATAAAATTTTTCGTAAACATATATATAGAAAGTTTGTATATGTTTGAAAAAACAAAATTAATAGAAGGATTTCAACAATTACAAGAACAAGAACCTATACCATATATCGATGGTTCTTATGTAATTCTAAATAGAACTATAAAATTTTTATTAAATTTTTTACTGACATTTTTATTTTTACAAGTAATAATTGGTAGTTATCCAGATTTATCTATAAACCAATTTATTTTAGTTGTATGTACAATAAGTTCAGTCCTACTATATATATTAGACTTAACTTATCCATCATGTTCTTTATAAATATTCATATAATAAAACTATTTAAACATAGTGTTATAAATATATTTATATAAGTAATGTCAAGTCTTAAACCTGAAGAAGATTACCTCGATGAAGATAAGCCTTTTAGACACATGGTTAAAAAGCAAAATTTTTGCATTATATCAATGCTAACTCCTAATTCATTTCCAGAAGAGAAACGTGCTGAGTTTGCTGACCAAAAAATTCTTGGAGTAAAAGTACGAGGTGTTTTTGAAACATATGAAGATGCTAAAAAACAAGCTGAACTTTTACAAAAACAAGATAAATTTCATAACATTTTTGTAGGAGAAGTAGGGAAATGGCTACCATTCAATGTTGATATTTCTACAATGCAAACTGAAGATGATCCAGTTTATAGAGAGAAATCACTCAATACTTATATGAAGGCTTATAAAGATTCACTTAAGGAAGAGGAAGTATCAGAAAAACAAAGAAAAGAAGAACAACTCAAAGGAGCAAAAGTTGTTACGGGCAAGACTGATGCACCAGCTGCAACTGGTATTGGTTCAACTGAGCCAGGAGTACCAGGAACTGTACCAAAGACTTTTGGAACAGGTGAAACAGAAGAATCTATTGAATCTTCTGAAGCTGTAGGTACAGAAGGTGTAACTTTAGAAGAACAAACCAAGAAAGTTGAAAAATATGCTGATAATGAATCAACAACTGTAGGAAATGATGAAAATATTGATGAACAAATCGCCAAAACAAGTGGTGAAAAGATTAAGATTGAGGAGGATTTACAAAAATCTAAAAATAATCTAAAAGATTTAGAATCAAAACTTTCAGCTATCAATCAAATTTATGCTGAACTTAAAAAATAAATTTTTTTTTGTAATTTAAGATAAAATTATTATAAAATAATTTTAATTTTTAATAAATTAATATGTAAAAGTATATTAATTTATAAAGTAAACTCAATGGATATAGCAAAAGGATTTATTATAATAATATTAATTTTAGGGATAGTACTATTAACAGTATATTTTGTGTCAAAAGAAGAAATATCAAAAAAATGTGATCCAACAATAGTATATAAATATTTACCAAGAACCTTGGATGAAGAAGAAACAGAACCTGTATATGTAACACAAATATTTAAAACAATGTTTACTCAGCCATCTATATGGATTGACTCAACTTATCAAGATACAATAAGAAGAACAGAACAAATTAATAAATATTTCATTACTCAATTATAATTAAATAATTTAATTAGATTCAGAACCAGATTCATAATCATATTCACATTCAACACATTCCCATCTATTATGTTTATCACAAATATAAAATTTTTTTAATAGAGCTTTTATATATCTTTTACCAAAAAAATATATAAAATACACAATAATAAAATAATCAACTATATTTAATTCCATTTTATTCTAATATTTCAATATATAATTATTTTTTTATATATGGTGTTTTACATTATTTATTGATCTCTTTGTTTGTATGCAACTGCAGTACTAATTATTGGTTCATCTAAACTATTTTTATTAATTAGTTGGACTTCATCTTGAGTCAATATATCATGATTAGACTGAATATCTAAAACTCGTAAGTTTTCAATTAATCTAGATTCATTAGTAGAAGAAGGTATAACTGTAAGACCTCTACGAATACCCCATAATAACAATAGTTGAGGAATAGTTATACTATATCTTTCTGACAATTCTGTTATAATAGGAAATGTACTTAATATAGGTAAATTTAATTGACCAAGAGGAGCATACGCTATAACTTTAATCCCATGTCTGTTACATAAATTTACTAAATTAATTTCCCCAGTAAAAAAATTAACTTCATTTTCAATAGCATAAGGTTTTGGTAAACTTCTTTCATCACAATAAGCTAATAATCTACAAAGTTTGTTTTCATATATATTTGACAAACCAATTTTATCAGCTTTACCTTGAGATGCTAATTCTAACATTAAATTCCAATCAGAATGATTATTATAAAAATGGTATAATGCTAGGTCAAATTTATGTATTTGTAATTTTGCAAGAGACTCATTAAATTGCTCAATAGTAGTAGCTTTACCAATAATAAATAAATCTTCTCTTCTAACTATACCTTCATCGATAGCTCTACGAATAGCTGAACCAATTTTTTTTTCATTTTTATAAGCAAATGCACAATCAAAACATCTATAACCAATTTGAATAGCTCTATATATAGTATTAGTAATATCAAAGGCTTCAGGTTCTGCCTGCCATGTACCTAAACCTAACATAGGAATATTCATAATATGATTTTCAGGATACCCAGATATTCCTCCAAATTGTGTTTTAGCATCAATATTTTTTTTAAGTTGAATATATTTATTTTTGTATTTTAAATATTTATTTTTAAAATCCATTATTTTATATATAAATTAAGATACATATTTAATTTATAAAATAAAAATATTATTTACGACCTTCACTAGAAATACCTACTTTTTCAACTTTCATAGTATTAGCTGGTGCAGATTTCTTTTTACACATATCCATGATATCAAAAGCTCTAGATTTCTTTTTCCAATTAGGGTCATAATTATTTTGATGATAATCGATAAATTGTTTACAACCAATCATACCAACTTGTTCATTTTCAGCTTTATACCAATAAATTTTTTCCAAGAAACTAGCTCTAGCACCACGATTAACAATAACCATAGCACCAAAATCATCAGTTAAGACTTTAAAAACTGTTCTAAAGGCATCAAAAGTAGGGAACATACCAGCATAATGGTCATATAATCTTTTTAAATTAGAATAGAAATCTTCTGCTAATAAGAAAATATAATCAAAGTTACATCTAAGTTCAGGAGTAATACCTAAAGGGAACTGCATAGTCAGCAAATACATTAATCTATAATGTCTACCATTGAAAAGTAGTTCCATAATTGGTTGGTCTTTCATCCAAGAGCCCTTTTTACTCAAACAGTCATCCATAAGAATAAAACCTCTAGGGTCAATAACCTTACCTTCTTTTTCTTTATCAACTTGTTTTTCAATCATTTTATCTTGACGATATAATAGTCTTTCAATAATTTCACTACGATATTCATAATGTATATATGAATCAGGGAAAAAAGCTGAATAAAAAGGAGGATTAGCCATTTTTTCGGTAGGTGCAATAATAATACCGACGGGTATATCTTTAAAATGTTTAAGGATAGAACGACAAACCCAAGATTTACCTGATGCTCTTTTAGCAATCATAACGATAGCAGGATTTTCACACATAGAGTTTAATTGAAATTCTTTAATTGGTAAACTTTTATTACCACCTACTTTAACATCTTTAGTACTCATCTATTACTTAATATAATAAACTAAATAATAATTGTAAAAAAAACAAAATTAGAATTTAATTCCATATTTACCCATATTTTTTTGTGAAATAAAAATATCAGTATTATCATATCTATCTATATTATTTTTAACTTTATTAAGTTCGATAACAGGATTAGAATATATAGGTATTGTATTATTAATTAATTTAGTTTTCATTTCTATAGGTTTATTGATTATATATTTATTACCAGCTTGTTGAATAACTGGTTGTGTATTGGGAACAATATTTTTAGTAATAACTTGTTGTCCAGGTTCTAGTTGATTCATAACTGGTTGACTAGGAACTTGTTTACTAATAGTTTGTGTAAAATTTGTTTTATTAACTGAACCTAAATTAAATTTAGGAATATTAATACCATCAATATTATCGATATTATCAATATTATCTATATTATTTATATAATTATTAGTTTCACTATAGTCATCATCATCCCAAGTAACAAACAGATAAATCATCAAAACGATAATTGCAGTAAGTAAAATAGATTTAGTTAAATCTCCATTGTATATATCACCTTTTTTAACAACTTCCAAATTAATTATAATATAAACAACCACAAAAACAATTAATGCAATTAGTATAATATAGTTTCTTAACAGAGACTTATAATCATCTGATTTATTCATATTTCTTATATATATAATAAATATTTATAATAAAAATTTTATTTAATTAACTATCTTTCCATAATACTCTTCTAATTCATTAAATTTATTGGACAATTTATTTTTTTTCTTCATAATAACTTTGATATCACTTTTCTTTTTGTCTGTTGTCTTTTTATCAGTTGTCTTATCATTTTTAACAGCTTCTCTTTCAATTTCAATTAATCTATCAGCAGGTTTCATTCTAATAGCAGGAGGACTAGTAATATTTTCTAAAGATTTAGATTTAGTTGAAATATTATCTTGAGAAGTTTCGGATAATTCTCTAGATGATTCTTGTTCATCGGAATTATTATCTTCAATAAGTTCATCTAATTCTTTACTTTTGAGAGAAGAACGTGTAATAGCTGCAGATGTTTCACCAGAGTTAGCTCCTGATTCTAATCCTGATTCTAATCCTGTTTCACCTCCTGTTTGAAGTAAGTTAGAAGAATCTTGGTTAGAAGCATCATTTTTAGTTAAAGATGTTTTGGAATATTGAGATTTATTTGTCATAGGACTAGTAGGTAATCCGCTAGTGCTTACAAATTCTTCAGAATTATTTTGTTCATTATATTTTTGATTAGAGCTAGTTTCTAAAACAGAACGTTTATTATTTTCTTTTTCGATTTCATTTTTAATAAAATTTTCGACCTCTTCTTTTCTTCCAAATTTATTATTTCCAAGTTTATTATCAACATTAATATAATTATCAGATTCATCAAGAATAATATTACCAACAGTAGGGTTTTCACCATATTTACGATTATTGATCATATCATAAACCATATTTTTAACATCAGCAATTTCTCTATTAATTCTGTTATCCTTTTTAGTAAATTCAATTTGCATATATTCTTCGATAATTTGATTATAAGGTAAAGATTTTTTAATAGCTAACTCTATGCAGTTTTTAATAATTTCAAAAATATCTTTTTTGTTAGATTTAGATCCTAAAAATAACTCAGGATTTTCCCTAAAATATTCACAAGAAATAATATAACATTTATGAATATAATCTTTAATAGAAATTTGTTTATAAATAGAATTATCAGTATATTTAGATTCCTCAATTTTAGGGTCCCAAGTTAAAAAAAGTACATAACTTTTGAAAACAGCTCTTATTAAATTATCAAAAAAATCCACACAACCAGATTTAATCTTAATTCTCTGATATTCTTGTTCAATTTCATGATTATTAATTTCTTTTATACCGTCAAGAGTTTTTTTAAAAATTTGAATAACTCCAGGATTATTAATTTTAGCTCCCTTTTTATTTTTTTTTTCTATTTGTTCAAAAACATTTTCTGAATATTTATACATTCCCTTAATCCCATGAAAAATATGAGGAACTAAAATTCCACATAAAAAATTATTAAATTCATTTTTTGTTTCAACTAAATATCTAAAATCCATTTTATATCAATAAAATAAATCTATATTTTTATATTATTAATTAAACATATTAGCTTAAAAATAATAAAATATATTGACCTATACAAATTTTAAATGTCAATATTTATTTCAAATAAAAAACTTGCACAAGATATAACAAATATTACTAGTAATTATAAATTAAAATCTTTATTAAATTCTTATGGACTAGATGCTCATACAGTATGTTGGGAGGACACAGCCCGAAGTAAAAATTCTTGTGTAGGACCAAATATTTCTGATATGACATTAAGAGCAGAAGACACTAATATGCCTGTAATCCGTAGACCTAATTTTGCTGACATTACTGTCGACCACCCCATCGACAAATTTAGCGTGACAGTAGGTAATGAGTCTGATTCTGTACTAAAACGTATTAGTTTAGTTGAATATTTAGAAAATATTTGTGATTATACTGATAATAATTTAATAAATAAATTAATTAATTCTGAAGATAAAATGGTATTATGTTCAACACAAGCATGTATGCTACCAGCATCAGAATCTCAAGTAAATTTTAATGTGAGACTATATAATTATCAAACTACAGAATCAAATCCAGCTGTTTTGGTAATCATTAGTTCTAATCAAGGAACAAGTGCTCAAGTTCTAAATTCTAATACGACAGATGTATTATTTAATTTAGAAGGATTAGCTTATGATTTTGTGGCTGAAAGATTAAAAGAAGAACGTAAAAGATTAGGTAAAGATTTAAATGCTCCTATGTCTGAAGAAGAAAAAGAACGTAATGTTTTATTTATTTACCAGATTCCTTTAAAAGTTAAAGAACCAGAAAGACTTAAATCAGTATCTAAATCAGTACTTAAATCAGGTATATCAAGTTCTGTTTTATATAATTCTTACACAAGCAATGGACCTTATAATTACAACTTATCTAAAGAAGAATTTAATAATTTGTGTGAAGAATCATGTGATGGAGTATCTAATAATGATTATTTAGTTAATTACTTATCTAGTGATTGCAAGATAGTATTAAATGAAGCTAAATGTTTATCTAATTTAACGATGGGTTTATCAGATAAATATATATGTAATTTAAATAGTTCTTTGACGAATTATATACCTGAATCGAATATAATTGAATGTATAAGAAGTTGTAATTTAGAAACTAATAAAGAAAAATTAGGATTAGATAATGCAATGTTAAGAGTAGGTTCTGAATCCAAAGGTAAATTTATAGGAACCAGAGGGTTAAAATTGGAACGTGATTTTAGATATCCAATTAGATGTACACTTCAATACTATTGGATAACAGATACTTCAGAATTAAATGAATCTCAAGTAAAACAAATATCATCACAGTTAGAGAAATTTTATATTCATTCAAAGAATAAATCGTCACTGGTATTATCTGAAACAGACAGACCAACTGAACCAAAAAAACATATTATAGAAATTTCTAACCCAGACTTAACAAATATTCCACTAAATAATTCAATTTAATATAGTAACAACAATAGAATTTTGTTTATATTCGATAAGAGAATTTGGAAATTTCAATTCAAGAATTTTATCTAAATTCAATCCATACAAATTAAAAAAATATTTAATAAATTGAATTTTATTATTTAATATATTTAATTCAGATTTATAAAATTTTCTAGAAAACATAGAGTTATCAAAAAGTTCAATAAAAAATCCATATGAAATATTATAAGAATCATTAGAACTATTTAAAATATCAAAATTACAAACAACTCTATCAATATTTTTAATAAATTCAATAATTTTTTGCAAAGTTATTGTTTCAAGTACATTATTCCACCATTCATTCATTTTATTATCAAGAATAAAATTTTTTTCGAATACAATACCAAGTTCATATGATAGACCATCTAGACCTATAAATGTTACTTTATTATCAATAACTTGATATTGAACATCATTAGTTATTTTAGGTTGATTTCCAGTATTATCCATATGTGTATTGATATGATTAATTTTTTTAAATTATATTTATAAATAATTTATCTCAATGTAAAAAATATATATTTACTTCTAGTATCTTTAAGTTCTTTAAAATGAGCATGAGAGGCTAAAGCTAAATCTTTCCAAAATAAATAAGCAGTGTTTAAAAAATTTTTTGGATTTTTAACACATTTTAATTTTCTACCTTCAAAATTAATAGTTTTTAATGGATAGATATCATCAACTAAATACATATATTTATTTTTCCAAGTGTCAACATTTGAAATGTATTTATAATTTTTAAAACAGAAATAATTCATTAAATCAATAAAAACATCTTCTTTATGTAAGTATTCATTAAGATTAAATGTTTTAATTAAAAAAGGTTTAGATTTATCTACAGGTGCATAAACAGGTTCTTCCCAAAATTTAATATCATATTTTTTAGAAATTTTATATGTGTTTCCAGAAACGGTTTCTTCGGGATAATCTTTAATAATTTGTTGTATTTTTATAAAAGAATCGTGTGGAATTGCTAAATCAATATCATCATCCCACGGAATAAATTTTCCATCACGACATGCTCCTAATAAAGTACCACTATCAATCCAGTAGTCAATAGAATTATCATCTAAAAATTTAATAGTTTTATCCATTAGTTTTAATAATTTATTTACAGTTGATTCTGAAAAAAGTTTTACTTTTTTTAATTCAGAACCATCACATATTTTATATTCTTTTTCGTCTAATATTTTTTTTATTTTATAAAAATCCATATCAAAATTATAAAATTTATTAATTTTATGAAGATAATCAACTTTTTCATCATTTGTCATACAATTACTCATTTTTATATAATAATATAATTATATAAAATAAAAATTATCTTAAAGTAAAATATATTTTTTTGTTTCTATCAGATTTCATATAAGCAAAATGAGCATGAGTAGCAGCAGCTAAATCTTTCCAAAACCAGTATGTATTATTTAAAAAAGTATCAGTATCATTAATTGACCAGTATTCTCGTCCTTCAAATTTTAATCTTTTTAATGGATAAATTGAATCAAAATTATAGGCAAATTTATATTTCCATCCTTTAAGATTAGATACATAAGTGTTATTTTCGATAGGAAAATAATTCATTAAATCAACAAATATATCTTTATCGAAAAGTCCATTCATATGAAAAGTTTTTAATAAAAATGGTTTTGTATTATCAAGTGGAGCTTCACTAATAAATTCAGCGAATTTAATATTATATTTTTTACAAATACGATATTTAACTCCTTTAACATATACTTTTGGATAAGTCTTAATAATTTGTTTAATTTTAATATATGAATCATAAGGAATAGCCAAATCAACATCATCATCCCAAGGAATAAATTTACCATTTCTACAAGCTCCAAGTAAAGTACCACTGTCAATCCAATATGTAATTTTATTGTCTTCAAGAAAATCTACAGTTTTTTCCATAAGATTAATTAATGATTTAATAGTATCATCATCGAACATTTTTATATTTTTTAATTTAGAATCATCACAAATTTTATATTCAGGATTTTTCATAGCATCTAAGACTTCCTCATCATAATTATATTTTTTATATATTTTCTTTAAAAAATCCATTTTTTCATCATTATTCATACATTTATCTTCAAATTTACTATTTTTTTTATTTGTATTCATATGTTTAATTATAAATTAATAGTATATTATTTATAATAAAAAATTAAAAATATTTAAAAAGGTTTAAGAAGTATTACCACCTCTGGTACCATAGAAATCAGCTTGTTTAGGAGTCATACAAACACATCCATATCCATCTTGGAAATTCATACCTGAATATTGGTTAGCAACATATTTTTGTGCAAAATCACAATTAGAGGCATTCTTATCAGTAACCTTGAAAGGAGGAGCATATTGTGCTGGGCAGCAATTAGGAGATATTTCAAAATATGTTGGGTCATATTGAGAAACTGAACCTGATGGGTCTAACATATAAGTTCTTTCGAATTGTTGTCTAAGTTGTTTATCATCAACAATTTTGGTAAAAACATCGACTTCAGGGTCTTTTGCATTAGCAGTCCATTTAAAACCGCGATTATCAAAGACGTCTTTAGCACTACCAGTACCTTGAGCATTATTTTGATTAATACCGGTAGGACTTGATGGACCCATAGTTGAAGGAGGACCTTGTTTATACATACCAGGTTCTTCATTGTCACCATAACCAAGTCTATAAGCATTTTCGAATGTATTATTATAAACGAAGTTTTGGGTATCAGTTCTGAAACCTTCTTTAGACACAGGGGCATTAAATTTAAGATTATAGACATAAATGACTATAGCTAATAGAATGATTGCAATAATAATTTCCCTAAGTTTATACATATTATATATTAAATATATAAATTAATATAGATAAAATAAAAAATAATGACTATATATTTTTAAATTTTAGTTTTAATAAAAATTTTTAACAAGATAAAGAGGTATTTTAAATATTTCGTATCTATTATCACCAGGTTTTTTAATATTAAGATAATAAAATTGATTATCAGATACAATAATCATTTCTGTATCTACATTTTCAAGATTTTGAAAGTTATTAATAAAAACTTTGTCATTAATATAAATTATAATTAATATGATTATCAATATAAATGTCAAATTATTCATTTATAATATATTAATAAAATAATAAAAAATTTATAAAATAGGCAAATAAATATCAGGAATAACCCAATATTCTGTATTTGGTAATTTAATTCTAGGATAAAAATCAATATATAAATCATATTTTATGAGTACATTATTGATAATATTAATATATTCAAAATTAGTTGATATTTTAGTAAAAAATATATTATCAGGTATCTTAACCCAACCATCTACAAGTAATTTTTTATAATCAAGGTCTTTATATTTTTCCATTGAATTTTCATAACATTCCATATAAATATCCTCTAAATCATTTATTAGTAAATCAAAATCTAATTTAATTTTTTCTCTATTAAAAGTGTATTTATGAATAAGATATAAACCTTCAGGAGTCATAACAATTGAACCCAGTAACCGACCATTATTATGATGGTCAACAAAATGAATAATATCGTTAACCGAAGGAAATTCATAAATCATACCATATTTTGCTCTTGAACCAATATATGGTGTTTTAGGATGAGTATGAAACATATAATCAACTTTAAATGCTTCTACAGCATTTTTAGGTTGATAAATTAATGGGTCACCTTTGTCTACTCTAGAATCACTAAGAATTGTTATTTTGTCTATTTTTTTATCATTAAAATAGATAAAACCATAATGTTCAGAAAATCTATTAATTTTAGATGTAAAAATATTTTTGTCAAAATCAATATATTTTTTATTACTACCTTCTTCATAAACTGCATCAAGAACATAGATTGAATTTGTCTTAAA
>JACCDW012085533.1_pt1 | contig 25846 bp, 49 predicted proteins | sample 7449781 | NCBI WGS metagenome assembly JACCDW01 (sample SAMN15323449, study PRJNA562643) | freshwater metagenome | isolation source: river surface water | place: USA:Blue River Watershed | collected 2017-08-18
ATCCATCTTCTCACTGAAAACATCAACTAAGTCAAATACAATAGCCGAATCCTTACCATCAAAAAGTCGTAAAGTTCTTCCAATCGCCTGGATCACAAGCTGCTCCGACTTAAATGAGTCTGCCATAATTAAATAGTGTAAATTCTTTATAGATACACCTGTTGATAATGTACCGTACGAGGCTACTAATACCTTTGCCGCTTCTTTCTCCTTCGTTACTTTCTTTTTATCTATTATTCTTGCCATAAATTATGATTTCATTTTTCTAAGCTTTTCTATGAATTTATCATCAATATCATCATCTTCATTAACATCACCAGCTAATTTCCAAGCACCATCACTGAGCAGTATCTTGAAATTAGATTCTACCTCTATCTCGTAGTCTCCAAAGTTTAAAATAGTGTACTCGACTTTATTAGTTTTCTCTAATTCTGCTTTGATTTCATTTCTTTTCTTACCACTAACTTCACCATCTATGTAATAAAACTCTTTATCTGGAAACGCTTCTGACAACTCAGTGAGTATCTTTTGTCCATATTCAATTGTGTGAAAAAGTAATAGGGTATTTTGCTCACACTTAGAAACTATCTTTTTAAGAAAGTCCATTCTTTTGGAAGATTGTTGGATGAATTCTTTCTCGTATCTGAATACTTCAGCTCCAGCACCAGACTTTCTTGCTACAGATAGATTGTCGGATAGCTCTTTTTGATTGTGATTCAATATCAACACCTTGATATTCATAGGAGTAATAGTTCCAAGTTTTACAAGCTCATTAGCGCTTACCTCCGTAATGACTGGACCTAAAACAGATTGTATGGTTAGTATTTCAGCTGTTTCATCTGACGGGAAAGTTCCTGATACTCCAAATCTATTGTATGCAAAACCAAAAGTCTTACTCAATATAGCTTTAAGAGTAACAGCCTTACTCATATGAGCTTCATCACATACTACTGTGTGAAATTGTTGAAAGAATTCTTTTGGATATTTACTAAGAGATTGATAAGTTCCAATATAAATATTTGGTTGATTTGGTCCAGACCATTTCCTTGGTCTTTCGCTCATGACTTCTTCTATTCTAACTTGAAAAGGATTGTATTTCGGATCATCTTTTTTAATTTCGTCTATAAACCCATTCTGAAAGTCAACTTTGTCTTTCCATTTGTGTAAATAGTTAAGTCCGTAATTGAATTCTAAAATCGAATCTGTGAATTGTGTAACTAATAAAATAGAAGGAACAATTAAAAGCATTCTTGCATCTTGGTCTACATGTCTAAGTGTATAAAAATAAACAATACAGATGATTAGTGATTTACCACCACTTGTTGCAACTGATGCGAGACAATATCTGTTTTTGATAATTTTATATGCAGTTTCTATTTGATAATCGTAAGGCATGAATTCAACCCATTCTCCGGCTTGGTTTCTGAGCTTATGGTTCTTAAAGAAGTCTTTACAAAATTCTCTAACAGATTCTAAAGTAACATTTCTGTTAAGGGGAAATTCTTCTTTATTCTCTATATTGAAAGTTGTTCCAATTTCTTTACAAGCTTTGTAACATTCTCTCCATAATCCAAGTTTCACTTTACCGTCTTCGAAATAAGATTGTTTACCAGACCATACACCCATCTTAAATGCTGGCATGAACTTATAACCCTTGACAAATCTCTCTAGCCAAATCTTTATTTGATGATATTCTATTCTTGATGCCTGAGAAATGACCAGCTTTTCTTCTTCTTTATCATACCTGAAATTCATTATACATTATATATTAAAATTCAGGTTTAGATTAGAATGCTTAAATTTTCAAAAAAAAGAAGGAGGGACTATTCGATTTGTAATATATATCTTAAAAATTACCATTTTATGTCTATTCCAAAGTTTCTAAAAAAACTATTCGGTATTAAAGAAAAACAAGAAGTTCCTGTTACAATTGATGTGGCTCGCTTCAAGCAGGAGGAATTTCCCCTTGTCAATAAGGTTGAAGAAGCAGTTGCTCCGGAAGCTACTGCAGCAGCAGAGTCTGTTGTAGTTACTCCTCAGGTAACTGATGCAGTTACTCTACAAGCACCTGAAGTTAGCGAAGCACCAGTTGTTGAAGCGACAGTTGAGTCAGCTCCAAAGAAAACTGCAAAGGAAATCAAATCAAAAGTAAAGAAAGAAGTTACTGAGGAAGCAAAGCCTAAGTCTAAGCCAAAGCCTAAAAAGAAGTAATTTTTAGAATTTGTATTTTGAATATATAATTCATGTTAAATTTGAATTGGTATTCGGAAGCTCCGATTGATTTCGAGCATAAAAACTATCTACTTCTTGATTATGTAATGAAGATAGATGAGTCTTATTCTAATTTGAAACTAAGTCCTTACTTACTTTGGACAGAAAAGCTTGTTTTGGATATGACAGTTTTCATTCATAACCATAAAATATTACAATCTGAAATGCGAAAAACCTTCGATAGACTCGAAGGTTTTAGTGTTATCTATAAAGAAGAAGCCTTACCAAGAGAGGTTTTAGAAATAATTGAGATAGTAGAATATTCGAAGCCTATTCTTGAATCAAAAATTGACATAGGATACAAGTTGTTTAAAAAATATCCTCAGTTACTTTTCTAAAGATTTTATCTTATATTCACGTATCAAGTATTTTATAGTAGGATTTTGATGTTCATATCTCATATTAACTATAAGATGCTTTTCTTTTGACTCAAGATTATAATATGTCGAATATCCCTTATGCCAGTCTCCACAATCCATGAATACTTCAGTTAACTCATAACTTGAAATAGTTTGAGTGGCTTGTAAAAACTCTAAATCTTCGGGATAAAACCTAAAAAAAACGTCAAACAAAGCATCTTCACTTTGCACTGGTGTTATGTGTGAGTCGAAATTGCTTTCTTTAATCTTATAGATTAAATACATTACATATTTATTAAATATGTAAATAGAAAAAAATAAAAACCTTTATTTTAAAGAGAAATCGGTGGTAATTTTCTCAAGCATTACAGAAAAGTCATTTTCACTGAAAGAAAAAGAATCTTCTTCATTTACATAAAGAAAACTTAACCTGAATGTTTTATCAAGCTGACAAGTGATGATTACGCTATAACGCCAATCAGTCGCACTAATTAGATATGCTGTAGATACTTCATTGCTAATAGAATTTCGAGAAACATAGAAGTTTTCTTCTTTCAGTTTTTCAGAGTACCAATTAATTCTATCTTGACAATAGTTTATCATATTGCAAATATACAAACTATTTTAATAAATTCAAAATTTTAAATTCCCTGATTTCTGATTTGAAGTAATTCAAAAAATCATCAATATCATAAAGCTCAGTGAGTTTTGTTTTATTTACTGTGTTTTCTACTACTATGTGTAATCCGATAAGCATATCTTCTATATCGTTTTGCAACGGTGCCCAGAAAACTCTTATTACCTTAACTCCGATATCACCCCTTACAAAGCTTGATATTTTTTCATATAAAAAAACCTCATCGTTTTTATTATCGTTAGGAATTGAGAATTCGGCTTTTTTTCCTCGCCTTCTAATGAAACCAAATAGCCTAAGATACTTACACATCATTGAATATTCTTTCACTCTATCCATCAACACTTCACTCATATTTTAATCCAATTTTTTGGCACAATCATATCATAATTCAAGTTTGCTACTTCACCGAACCATCTCGTTGGTGCAATAACTTTTTTTTCACTATTATTATTTAACCAAGCTCCCCACCAACTAAACGAAGAGTTCGCAATTATATTATTTTTCATCTGCGACATTAAATTGAGTGTTTCAATCTCATTCAAGTCAACAAATAACATTCTATCAAAGTCTAGATTGGATTCACACCAATTCAAATCATCTGAAAAAACATAGATATTGTCATATTCACCAATGATATCTAAAGCGTTTCTGTAATAGTCGATAGATTGTATAGGATGATAATCATTCGATTGTAAGTAATCACCTCTTCTAACGTGTAGTGAAATACTTTTATCTAAGTTTGGAAATACTTCTAAATCTGTACCAATATCTTCCAGATTGAAGTCATGCCTAATTATTCGTTCTATATCATTAAAAAATACTTCCGACTGCCAATAACCATTTAGATAAATTGGTGGTGGTGGAAATTCTATTATCTTAAAGGTATCAACTATGTATCTCATCTCTGAAGAATGGTGAATACCATTTAGTATTACTACTTCTTCATTTTCTATGAGCCATTTGATGTTTTTGAATAGTGGCAGTTGAAAAGTACGCAATCTATCTGTTGTATAAGAAGATACATCTAACATAAGACGGGTCTTATATTGAATAGCAAGCTTCCTCGCACAAGCCCATTGAAACATTTGGTTACCAAGACCACCTTGTATTTTAACTATTATCATATATTTTTTTACTTTTCTTGCTTTCTACGCCATTCATTTCCTTGGAAGCCTTGTGGTCCTTGGAATCCCTGAAAGCTTTGAAAGTCGGTTTGTTCTTCGAATAGTTTATTTTTCCAATACGAAACTAAACCTTTTGCAGTAGCATAGTTAGGGGCTACTGGGATATTATGAACGTTACATATTCTCAGCAACATACTTACGTCTACTTGGTGAGGATGTACATCAAGAGGATCTACAAAAAAGATGAGTGCATCAATCTTTTTTTCAACAATAAGTGAAGCAATTTGTGCATCACCGCCAAGAGGTCCAGATAAAAGTCGATTCACTTTTTTTAGTCCTGCATCATAAATATGTTTGCCGGTTGTACCAGTTGCCCATATTTCAACTGAATCATTATTGAAAAAGTCCATTCTTTTCATGACAAAAGAAACCATATCTGCTTTCTTATTATCATGTGCTACTAATGCTATTCTGAAATTATCTTTCATAGTCATAAACTTTAACTTTAGTTTCACTATATGCTTCGCCTTCATTTTCGTTTCCTGCCAATCTGATATATATTCCATCAGGCTCTGAAGAAACAAATACCTTACCATTATTAACAGAGTTTTGAACTCGTATAAAAGCTCGTTGTCTTGAAGTACCAACTGGTTTTAATTTTCCTTGAGACTTATTAATAAAGATATCATAGAAAGCTCTATTGATATTTTGATTAAAAAAACCAACAAAAATAGAAATAATCAACAGGCTAAAAGATATGAATTGCATGTAGGGCCAGCTTTTCAAGCCAAAGACAATGCTTCCTAATAAACCAAGTGTAGCTATGCTAATTAATACCCAGAAGTCTGGGTTGTTTTTTAGAATTTTTATTGACATAAGTAACGATTTTTTTTCTGGGTTTTTCTTCTAGTGCTTCCCAATTCTCTTGTCTGATTCTTGTAAGAAGAAAATCCCTTCTTCTTGTATAAGAATCTTCAAGTTTAGTTTTAGTGACTTCCATTTCAATTGATTTAAAACAAAATTAAATTACATATTTGAAATAAAAAAATATAGTTTTTAGTTGCAAGTAATTTCAATAGTTATTTCTAGATTAGTCGCAGATATATTGTAGCTATTCCATCTATTTTCATTTAGCCATCCATATTCTTTAAAGTAAAATATTGTTACTTGAGCACTAGTTTGTTTTCTAACAGCGTATATAGCGTTGTCAGCATAATCTATCGTAGGATGCCATAAGAGACCTGCTTTCCAATCTGCTATAAATTCAGGAAGCAACTCTTCTGCGTGAATTGTAATCTTCATAAAAGGCTTTTATTCTGATTTTGACTAAAGTTTATTTTTAATATATACGACATGAAACATTTGAAAAGGTTTGAAGCTATGTCGGTAGATTCTTCAGGTAGACTTCGCGATGAGTCGAGTAAGATTCTTTACCCGTATGAGAAGATAAGTAAGTTTGTTGAATGGTTTAGAGATGAGTGGGGTGATTATGTTAGAAAACAAGGCTGGGATATTTTCTTATCTGATTCATCTGAGCCTACAGAAAAATACAAATTAGATTCCAACGTGAGTGGCTTCTTCAGGGTTGAAAGAATTGATGATCCAACTGAAGGTGAAGGACTATTCGGTAGATTAAAAAGTGATATACATGCAGAAGAATTAGCAAAAAAATTAGGATTAGTTTTAGATGAATATGGTGTTGTCATAGGTTGGCAAGACGATATATTCATTTAAGACTAATCCTATATTAAATTTTACTGATCGTGACCACTCGCGAACGCAGCCGATACATCAATGAGTTCATAGTGATCGAGTTGGTCTTCGTTAAAGATATGGAGAAGTCCGTAGTTATCCATTTCTGCTACTACTCTTACTTTACCTTCTACTGTTTGAAAAACTGATACGATTGTGCAAGGAAATCTATATCCTTTTGGTTTGAATGCTTTGTCACCGACTTTGAATTTTGTTTCAGTCATAATTAATTATTTTTTTGTTTTTTTAATGTAATCGAATCCTCCTTTATAAAGCCATAAAAGACTTACAGAGAAACATACAATTAATATTACGATTCCTATCATATATGTTTTTATTTAATTTTTGAGTTAAGTTTCAGCTATTTTTTCAATAACGAAAAAAATTCACAAAAAAATTTTTTTTTGTCAGAAATGCTATTTTTGTCAAATTGTCAGCGTGTCATGACACATTGGAATGCAGTAAAATCAAGGCAAAAAAAATTTTGTGGGTGTCGAATTTCGCCGTATCTTTGTGTAACAAAACGAAAAAGATATGCAAGTAATCGACAAGAAATGGCAGTATGGTACTTACAAGGCTTTCGCTAATGTTTCTGAAGACCTTCTTGATTTTACTCCTGGTTGTCGTGTGCAGCCTGCTCCTTATGTAGGTAAGTCTCAGGCTTTCTATCTTATCAATCGTTACGAGCCAGGTGAAAACAAGTTTTTCCCGAAAGGTGGTTTCGAAGTCCGTGGTGAAATGTCTGGTCGTTATTCTTTTGAGCTTGACCAAGTAATCGTTTATAAAGATGGTGCTGTAAAAGCTAAGGCTACCGCCAAGAAAGCTGCTGCGGCTCCGAAAGAAAAGAAGGTTTGTGGTGCGCCGAAGAAAGACGGCACTCCTTGTCAGATGAAGACTGATGGTGGTTTGTGTAGGCATCACAAGGCTAAGTAAGGGTAAATTCCCTTACTTTTCTTTTCCCAAAATAAAAAATTAAGTTATGAGTAACCAAGTAACAAGAGTTTTCTCAGAAATGACCGATTTTGAATTGTCAAAGGCAATCAGAGAAATGAAGGAAGATGGCTCAAAAGGTATTATCCGAGAAGGTGGTGTGATTAGAGAAAAATGTAAAATGGTCTACCAAATTGTTGGTGGAAATGTATATGAACATTTAATGATGTCCCACTTTTCGATTCTACAAGAAGCTGCATATCGTTTTACTCCAGATTTACTAACTGAAACGGAATAGAAAACATTGGTGAATTTTATAGATAACTTTCAAGACACTGCTTTCTCTAAAAATATAAATCATGAAGAATCTAATAAAAACAGACAACTACCTTTTTGAGGTTGATGATAAAGACTTTAGTGTAGGTAGTAAAGTTCTTCATAAAGAGTCAATATACACTGTAAAGCAGGATACTGGAGACTATTTAAAAGTTGAAGAATATTCATATATAGGCATTAGAAAAGATCTTTGTAAAAAGATATTATCTCATCTCCCCCTCAATGAAGCCCCACATCTTGATGGTGTGGATGTTTTCCCGCCAAATTGGCGAGATAATGTCGAGGAAGATGATATTGAATATAAATACACGGAGAAGGATATTAGAAGGGCTATTGATATGGCAAGAGGGATTAAAGAAGGTAGTGATACCTTCACAGCACAAGATGTTGCAGGGTGCACCGAAGTTTGTACATATGGTTGGAAATATGAGTTTTCTGATGAAGAAATAATTCAATCACTTCAACAACTAAGAATTAAGTTACCTTAAAAACCGTCTTTCTTCTTATCTTTAGGTGGTTGTTTTAAAGAGTCAGTTGGCGGAATTGGTAGACGCCCCGGTCCAACTCCGAAAAAGAGTAGTAGCTCTATGATGGGGGTAAACTGGGTCAGCTTGTAGAGCTACACATACATGATTACAGGTTCGAGTCCTGTCCTGACTACTTAGTCCGTGTCTAAAAAATTTTTTTAATATAAAAAAATCTTTGTATCTTTGTAAAACATCTAATTAAAAAAATATGATTAAGGTATTCACAACAGATAAGATGGCTACCACTAATATAGCTGGCAATGAGCTTACTCAAACTATTGAGAGTTGGTTGGCTGGATTCCCGGCTGACGGACCCAAGCCAAATATTCTGAATATTCATAGTAATAGCGGCACGGCGTTTGATGGTCGTAATGGATACGGCTGGATGATTGTAATTCATTACGAACTTAAATAATCATATCAACTTCGGATGATATAGTCAGGTGGCGAAATAGGTTAGACGCAGAAACTTTGCTTTGAGGACGCTCATTGATTAAAAGTCGTTTCTTATCACAGGTTCGAATTTTGTCCTGACTACAAAAAAAACTTTTTAATATAAAAAAACTTCTTATCTTTGTATAAATAAATCGATAAATGGTCTGCTCGTCTAACGGAGTTTCAAGTCAAGTCATTACTGACTAAATTTGGACAGGACGCTTGCCCTTTCAGGTAAGAGACATTGGTTCGAATCCAATGCAGACTACTTAATTTTTTAAATATGGTTAAAATAATTCCTATTAGCGAGCGTTACATGAATCATGCTCAAAAGTCACTTACAGAACTACAACAAGCCGGAATTCCTGTAGAAATAGATGACCGGAATGTAAAGCTTGGTACGAAAATACGTGATGCGGTATTGACGAAGACTCCTTACATGTTTGTCATTGGTGAAAAAGAAGTCGAAGCAGACGCAGTCTCTGTAAGAAAGTATGATGTCGGTGACACTGGTATGTTTACATTGTCAGAAATTATTCCTACTTTGTTATCAGAAAAATAAAAACAAATGGTCTGCTCGTCTAGCGGGTTTCAAGTCAAGTTATTACTGACTAAATCTGGACAGGACGCTTACCCTGGATCAAATAACTTTTGAAAAAGACTAAAATGAAACATACAAGTAAAAGAATGTTCATATCCGAAAATGGGGTCAAATTTGAAGAATCAAAACTATTGAAAGAGAGTCCATTCAGTATTGCAACAAAACTTGGACTTGGATCTGGTCATGAAATGGTGAAACTCGATAAAATAGATGATTCGAGATATATCGTCACAACATTGCCGTATTTTGGGCATTCAGGACAGAGAGAATTTCTTACTTTAGTTAAGAAAAAATAATCAATATGAAAAAACTTTTCAAGATATTTTCCTATGTTTATGCGGCCTTAATTGGATTCTACCTTTTCAGGCAAGAAACATTGGTTCGAATCCAATGCAGACTACATTCTTTTCAACAAAAAAATATAAGAGAGATGAGCGACTACAAAAGAAACCCAATAAGTGACTTCAACAAGGGATTGATTATGGGTATCGGAGTGACGGCAATATGTTATTCGGTGCTTATGTTTATCCTGATATCATTGTTTAAATAACATCTTAGCAAAAGCAAACTACATAAAAAAATAAATATGATTGAAGATCTCAAAAGAGAAATTGAAGAAAGAAAAAGACAGCTTGCTCTACTTGAAGCACAAGCTAAGCAAGACGAGGAGATGATTGCAATCAAGAATCTCAGCGAATTCACCACTAATGAAAAGATAGAGGCATTCGATAAGCTTTACAACTCCGCGTATTCAGTGGTGGTAGGAGTCAGGAAAAACGGATATAATGACGAAGACACTCCACATTATCTTTACGAAGAAATGATGAGTATCATTGCTCGTGATAAAAAAGCTTTCTGGAAGTATTTCAATAGTCTAAGTAAGTAATTTAAATCAAATAAATAAATGAAAATTAAGCAACTCTCACTAGCTTTATTGTCAATAATGCTAGTTGCATCTTGTAACCAAGAAGATGAAAACCTTAAACAAACTGTGGACAAACATGGCTCAGTTGAAATGAATATCGAAGTACAACACAAAAGTGGATTCGATGTCGTAAAAACAACAAAGAATGTTTGGGTTAAAAATTCACTCAAACAATCACTTGTTAGTTTCGATACACTGCCATCACTTGGTGATACGGTCCGGACAATGGAAGATAGTGACGGTGTTGACCACGCTGTTAAGATGCCAATTGATTACGAAATTTATATAACTGTTAAATAATGAAGAAGTCTAAAGTAATACAATTAGCGCTTATCACTTCAGCGTTAGCTTCATGTACTCAAAAACAAGACACTGACTCCAAGGTTTTTGTCAGAGGTGATTCTACTGCTCCTTATTCGAGAGGCACAACGCATGGAGGTTTACCAATGTGGTTTTATGCCTTCAGACCGTATGGCTACTATGATAATGGTGCTTATCATCGAGCTGGGTATTACAACAGTGGTATTTCTCGTTCATCAAATATCGGAAGTAATAGCATAAAATCAGCACACTCAACATCCAGAGGTGGATTCGGTGCTCGCTCAAGCTCAAGTCATTCATTCGGTGTATCATCTTAATTAAAAAAATGAAAAGGATTAAAATACAGCCTCGTAATTTGTGGCAAGAAAAAGTCGAAAAAATCGGCTTCGGCTTTCACTCTACAAATGTGCCATATTGGGATGAATCAGCTTATTACCAATTCAGTATGCAAGAAATTCTTGATATTGAAAAAGCTACCAATGAGCTTTGGGAGATGTGTCTCAATGCAGTGCAATTTGTCATCGATCACGGGATGTATGAACAATTCAAAATACCAAGTTGGATTGTTCCACTTATCGAGAAGTCTTGGAATGAGGATCATCCTTCCATTTATGGTCGATTTGACTTCGTTGTAAAAGACGGGCAGATTAAAATGTTGGAATTCAATGCAGATACGCCGACTTCGCTTTATGAGACAGGCATTGTTCAGTGGTATTGGCTTGAAGATTTTGACAAGTCTGCCGATCAATTCAACTCCGTTCATGAGAAATTGGTTGCGTATTGGGGTTACTTGAAGGAATATCTTTATCGTCATCCGCTTCATTTTACATGTGTCAAGCGCAATCTTGAGGATCTTACTACCGTCGAATACCTCAGAGACACAGCTATGCAGGCAGGACTCGACACGAAACTCATTATGATTGATGACATTGGTTGGGACTCTCCTAGAAATGTCTTCGTTGATATGGAAGAGCAAGACATCAAGAATATCTTCAAGTTATATCCTTGGGAGTGGATGATACAAGAAGACTTCGGTAAGAATATTCTGCTTGATAGCAACAGAGCTTTGTGGATAGAACCAGCCTGGCGAATGATTCTTTCTAACAAAGCAATTCTACCGATTCTTTGGTCTCTTTATCCAAATCATCCGTATCTACTTAAGTCTTACTTTGAGCAAGGTGACTTAGTAGACTTTGTAAAGAAACCAATTCTCTCAAGAGAAGGTGCGAACATCGAAATTATCAAAGGTGGTGAGACTTTGGCTAAAACCGATGGCTTCTATGGAGAAGAAGGTTATGTTTATCAAGAGCTTTTTGAGCTGCCTGAGTTTGATGGTAACTACACTCTTATCGGCAGTTGGGTTATCGGGCAAGAGGCTGCTGGTATGAGTATCAGGGAAAATGAAACGCTGATTACGGGAAATGTGTCGAGATTTGTCCCACATCTTATCAAAGATTAATTTTGGTAAAGTAAAAAGCCCTCTCATAGAGGGCTTTTTTCATTTGCTATTATAATATATACATTATGATATATTTAAGAATATTTGAGGAATTTTCTCGTAATTATAGTTGGAAAAAATGTGCTGATTGTAACTCAGAAAATCCTGAGATTATTGGTTTAACGATTGGCAAAAGACTATACCAAAATCAAAACAGAAAAAATATATCTGTGTTTCTTGTTTAGAAAAAAGAGTCGGTAGAAAGTTAAGGAAATCTGATTTTCAGCCATGGGCTAAATATTACAAAGGGCAAAAATGGTTCGAAAATTTAGAAGATTAAGGCTTTCAAAAAATAGTTTTTAAATATAAAATATTTGCCGTATCTTTGTATAAATAAATCGAAAAACTATGTTCAAATTTGCAAAATTTTTCATTGGTGCGGCTATTACACTCTTTGTGATTTTAATTTGCCTTCGATTCTTTTTTGTTTACTCTTCAATCACCAGCGGTGAGAAAATATATCAAATTGATGTAAACAGCTTTAATGGTCCCGAGTCTTACATCACTAAAGAATATCAAAAAGATGCTCAAGGTTGCCTTACCTTCAAAGATGAATTCAATTTCCAGCATACAGTTTGCAACAGCTACACCATCACTCAATATTGAAATTTGGTAATATAAAAAATATTTCGTATATTTGTATTAATATATAAGTAAAATAACAGCAAAACATGCAATTAAAAAGCTTCTCAGAATCTTTCAAGCCCGACAAAACCTTAAAAGATTGTTTTCCAACCGACTTAGCTTACCTCAATAGACAAGATATAATCGATATTATCTCTAATACATTCGAAACAGAAGTCGTTTCTTCAGATCCTAAATGGACTATTCTGAAAAGTAAGTGGCATGTTATTGATAAAGAAGATGAGCTTACTAAATTGCGTATGGATGAGTATATCGATGAACAAGCAGATGTTTATTTTTTCATTCAGCCAGATGATTTCTTAATTGTCAGAGGTAATAAAGATAATGAAAAACTGACGAATTTTATTGATGATGTCAAGTCAATTGATAGCAGGATTAAAACAACATCAACTGGCCATGATTCTGGTAGTCTTATCCTAAAAGGTAGAAAGTTTTATAATATTTTTTTTGCATTTGCTGAAATTCCGAAAGGCGAATCATCTGTTGATAAAGATGGTGACTACTTTTCATTGCAGAATATGGGGTGTTCAGGTGATGTGCGACTCGACGGTAAAACTATAGCCTACTATGCTGATTTGATGATTGGTATTCACGTTGAAATGGATGTTGAGAGAAAGAAGAAACATCCTGGTTTGAATATGTATCAAGCTTGGCAAAAAGATATGGAAGAGAGGACGAAGCCAACTTTGGAACCTAAAGTTTACAATATCAAGCATTCAGGTATTTTTCAAGGTAGTCCCTCTTGGAACGATTACAACAAAAACCTTGTCACTTTCTCGCAAGATAAGTTAGTTTTTGAAATTCTCGATGGCATAGAAAAAAAGAATGATGGAGAATTTTATTTTCCCAAGCCTAAGAATTTTGAAAAAATGAAATTCAGTATCCATTCATATTCATATGCAGATGTTTATTATGTCTTGAGGATTTCTGAAATTGAAACTGAGTCAGGTAAATCATTTGTTTTCAATTGGTTTGCTAAATTGTTTGCTACCGAAGAACATTTGAAAAGTTATTATAAAAAATATCCACACTTCGCACCAGGTGGTGACCGTCACACATTCACAGACTCTAAAGGAAATCAAGTTCTTAATTATCAGCCACCTATGTTTAAAGATGTGCAACGTTCTCTATTTGGATATTCTTCAGCCGATACGATTGGTGAGACTTATTATTGTGAAAGTGTAGAAGCGCTTGTGACTCTGTTGATTCAATTTAATGACTTCATGGAAGATAAATCACAATCACATTTCACTACTGCGTATCCGAAGTTCAAAAAATAAATTTGGCAGTTTGTTAGATTAATTATATCTTTGTATTCTTAAAAAAAAGATAAATGCTTATTCGCGGTATCAAATACAAGTCAGGTCAAATTATTCTTGCTAAATGGGATTGTGGTAAAAGTGTAATCGGTGCACTTCACATCGCTGAGAGTGACAGACTATTCATTTGTCACAACGCTGATTTCAAAGTCGGAAGTGAATCACCTGATTTACATGGCTTCAGGCATTCTTGGGTTTTTAACTACGACGATCGCTACGATTGTTTTACTGAGGACATTGAACTGATTTCACCACTTTTCGAGAATTTGGAACACTTGGATTCTAAGCTTTCGGAAGAGCTTACCAATTTTTTCAGAATTACTAGAACTTTCTTAACGGCAGACATTGCATCATTATTCAAATTCAAAGTAAAGCCGATTGAAGGTTTGGTGTCTCTTGGCTTAAGTGAAAAGCCAGGCTTTGTTTCTATGTCTGTTATCTCCCAAAGCAAAGTAGGTAGCACCGAAAAGAATATTGAAGTAAAGCTTTCACGCTTGGTTAGGCAAGTTTCAAATAATCTTTATAAATTTTTGAATCACGAAGTTACGACAGAAGCAAAATCGGTTATTGATTTTTCAGATAGTGACATTGAAAAGATACATAATGCTTTTGTAGCACACCAATCTGGTGAATTACTAGGCGTAGAATTTCTAACAGGTGATGATATCAAGGCTGGTTATGATGTCAACAATTATTCACTTGGTCAAAGCACTCTCCACAAGTCTTGTATGACTAACAAGTTTGATTATTTGGATATCTATACAAAGAATCCTAACCATGTTAAGCTTGCTGTATTTAAACTTGAAGATAAAATTGTTGGAAGATGTTTAATTTGGAATGTTGATGGCGTTGAATACTTCGATAGGATTTATTATGCACAAGATTGGATTAATGGATATATTCACGATCGTCTTATTAAAGCTGGTTACAAATTTTTATCAGATGACGTTAAGTCTTCAGTTTTATCTATCAAGCTAGACTTTGTTCCTGAGGAAAATTATCCTTATCTTGATAGTTTCAATAGGCTCAATTATGAAGAAGGTATCCTATATGCTGCTAATTCTATTCGCGATTTACCTCGAGGAAATTATTACAGGATTCTAACTCGTATCAGTGGTGGTTTTGAGGAGATAGGAACATGAAATTCGAACTAGGAACACCTGTGATTGTAAGTCACTTCGGAAACACTTATTCAGGTGTAATATCTGAAATCTGCTTTGAAAAAAAATATAGGGTTTTGTTTCATGAGCCTTTGCCTACTAAAGTAAATGGTTGGCAAGCACATATAGCATCAATGATTTTTTATGAGTCATCTATAAAAATAGACACTCAAAGAATTAGAGATAAAAAACTTGGTAGTCTTTTAAAATAATCATATCTTTGTAAAAACAATTAAAAAAAATAAATTATGAATTGGTATTCGATTTTCTACTGGGTGACTCGCGCAGATTCTGTTAAAACTTTCTTCGATGTAACAAGTGATATTTTTACGTGGATGGCTATTTTTGCATTTATTGCGATGGTATTTGCGGCCTTTCATTTAATGACAGAAATTTCTAAAGGCAACTTTAAAACTGAAGAAGAAGAAAAAACAGATTCTGATATCCGTTCGGCTAAAATGCTAAAACGATACTTCGCGAGTATATTTTATGTAAGTTTGTTTTTATCCTTGGTTACTTGGGCAGGTTATATGTTTACTCCTACAAAGAAAGAAACATTGCTAATCATAGCCGGCGGCGGTACGATGCAATTCCTTACTACGGATTCAGCAGCCAAACAAATACCACATGAACTTTCTACATTTGTAGTCACTGAATTGAAGTCGATGGCAAAGGAAGCGCAAGTTGACTTAGGGATAGCAACTCAGAAGGATAAAATAGTTGAAGAAGCTAAAGCTATGACTTCTGCACAATTGATGGAAAGAATCAAATCTGACACAAACTTCGCTAAAATTATTCTTGATAAATGATAGTAGTTATCATCTGGGTTATAGGCATTGCTTTGTCAGTGTCTATCCTCTCTAGTGTTTCAAACGGTAAAGGACTTTCAAAATTCGAACAACAGCAGCTCATACACGAGTGTGAGCTGCAATATGGTGAGATTTGTTACAAATGTGAAGAGCGTATTGGAGATGCAACTGGAGAAGCTAGGCTGTGCGAAAGTTGTTTAAAAAAAGATGAAATATGAAATTTTTGTCAAAATCAAAGTTATCCAGTGTCGCTAGCTATATTCGTCAGGGTGAACAGGTTGAATGGATTAAATCTAAGTCTAAATATCCTAACTTAGGCTTAACCAAAAGTGAAATAAAAGAAATGTTAAGATTGGTTAGTTTGGAGTTTTCTGAATTCGAAATTTGGATTATTGGGCAAACGTGTCCGTTATCACCTGATGGCGACCAATTGTATTTTCACTTTGATTTTTTCAGATTTCTGTCTGAAAACTCAGTGGATTTATCTAGATTAGTAAGGCAAATGAAAATATCCATGTTGGAGTTGGATTAAACTATCATTATGAAATTAATTATTCTTTTTATAGGATTAGCAGCAGTCTTATCTTTCTTTTTGTGGTTAGTCAGCGATTTTTTGTTTGTAGTAAGCAAGAAACATCTTTGGAATAAGATATCTAAAGTTGCTATGACTTCTACGTTCATTTGTATTCTCGCTTGCCTTGTGATGGCGTTCATTAAAGTGATTTTTACTGCGATATTTTCTCAATGAATTATTACTCGCCAGATGCTTTCTAATGTCTCTGGCGATTCATCAATCAATTTCTTAACTAACGAAAATATTTCAGTATTAACATTGATTGTTGGTTCTTTTGCTTGAATATTCAAATTAAACTTACCGCTGTCATACAATCCACCGAAGTCTGCTTCAGTAAGCCAGACATCTTTATTCAAAACTTTTTTTACATTTTCTACCAATTCTTGCTCAGACATATCATTATATATCAAAATTATTTTTGGTGGTTTGAAATAATAGTCGTATCTTTGTGTAAACAAAACAAAAAAAAATATGAAGAGATTTATCGCTTTCTTGGTTCTTTTGGTATCTATTTTATCGATGTCAAGTTGTAGCACCGTTTCTGTGAATGGTGGACAAGAAGCTGTGCTTATTATGAAACCATGGTTTTTCGGTCACGGTGGTGTGCATAAAACATCTGTTGCGTCTGGTCGAGAGTGGGTGGCTTGGAGTACTGACTCCAGGTTTTTCATCATCACACCAACTACTTACACCGAAAGCTTCGATGACATGATGACTGATGACAACACACCGGTTGACTTTGCAGCTTATCTGAAGCTTCAAATCAGGAAAGGTGAAACCCCAGTGCTATTAGAGAAATTTGGTGAGAAATGGTATGAAAACTCTGTTGCACCTACTTTCCGCACTATGGTACGTGACAAAGCATCCATGTATAAAATGTTTTCGCTTACAAGTGACCGTGAAGTCTTGACTGGAATTCAACAAGAAGTCAAAAATAAAATCACTGAATATTGTAAAAGTATTGGTCTACCAGTAGAAGTTATGGAAGTAACAATTGGTAAAGTTACTCCACCTGAAGAAGTCCTAGAAGAAACTCGCAGGACAGCAGCCCAGAATCAAAGTAAACTAACTCAAGATGCTCGTGCCTCTGCTGAACTTTCTCGAAAACAAGCTGAGATTAATAAAGCGATTGCTGACAAAGCTTATCAAACTCAAATGAATATGACTACATTTGAATATCTTGAGCTGCGTCGTCTTGAAATCCAAAAAGAACAAGTTGAGCTTGTGCGTGATAAACAAAACGTCACAATCGTAATGGGACAGGGACTTCAACCAACAGTACCTATCAAATAATCTTCAAAAGATTCAAAAAGAGCAGAATTAAATTCTGCTCTTTTTTTTTTATACATACTTTCCGTAGTCTTTTCGCTTATCAGCCCTTACGATCCTGTTAATCTCGTCTGCCTTTTCCCAATTAATCAAAGGCAATATGAAAATAAAATCATTTCTCATAAAGTTAGACCATGCTCTTTCACCTTGCTCACCTTTACCTGATGGGTATCTATCATGTGCCCACTTTTTCAATGCATCGATATGTTTCTTTTCCAATCTTTCTCCTGGCTTTAAAATACCAACATCAATCAAAAATTGATAAAGACTTGATACTCTAGCCGAAAACTCAGAATCTTGTGCAAGATATCTTTTTTCTTTCCAGTAGCCGATAGAAAGTAGCTTAGCCATGTCGATATCTTTTATCTTCCTACCTTTTTTGTAAAGCTCTACACCTCTCCAATCTTTGAAGAAATCATAATACTCTTGCTTACTAACTGTCTTAAATAATAACGAGTCTTTAATTGAAACTTTTTTATGATGATCTATTAGATGAGTCAACTCATGTACCATTAAAGGATATACTGAATTCGAATCAACAAGAGCCGTATTAATCATAATCATGTCTTTGTTATTCTTGATATCATAGTAATAATACATATGAGTTAGCGTGTGTTTAACACTATATTCTTCTATTGTTACATTTTCAATTTTTTGTATGATGGTATCTTTATTTAGAATGTTATCATTTCTATTAACCTTCTTTATTACAGCTTCTTTTGCTTTTTGTATTTGTGAAGACCATTCTTTTACTTTTACAAACTCTACTTTAGGCTTTTTGAATTGAGCGACTGAAGGATTAGTCATACTTAAACCAGCAGCTAAACCTGCAACTACGGGCCATTTTTTGAATGATTCTTTGATTCCTCTTTCTCTTTTTTTATTTGCTATGAATCTTTCAATTTCTTCTTCATGAAACTCGAGTAACTCGCCGATTCTTTTATGATCCTCGATTGTTGCCCAATCTGCGAGATACCCATTGTATTTCTCTGCAATATCTCTAAGTTCTTCTGCTTCTAATTGAGCACTCGGATGATAAACTAAAAAAGGATTACACTCACCCTTGATGTCTAGTCGTTTGTATCCATCCTCATACAATTCTTGAAGTTTCAATCTCAACTCATAAGAATTCAAATCATATTTTACTAAATAAGCTATCTTCCTTCTTCTATCTATCAGAGTCTGCACAGCTTTCAATGGATCCTTTGATTCATTAGGATGTATTGTTTCAAGAAACATTTGGTAATTCTTAATCTTTGCCATATTCAGTATATATAAAAAATAAAATAATAAATCATGGCAGTTATATGGTTTACTGGTCAACCTGGATCTGGGAAAACAACTTTAGCGAAGAGGTTACTAGTACACACACCTCGTAATACTTTTCATATTGATGGTGACGATTTAAGAGCACTTAATAATAATCAAGACTATTCAAAAGAAGGTCGAATGAAGAATGTTCAGTTAGCTCAACAGATAGCACACTACCTACACAATCAAAAAAAGAATGTTATTGTTTCACTTGTCTCACCTTATAGAGAACAAAGAGAAGAATTTAAGAAAGTAATAGGTAAAAGATTTTTAGAAATTTACACTCACACATCTGATATCAGAGGTAAAGAAGATTACTTCGTAGCGGATTATGAAGCACCAATCGATAGCTTCTTAGATATAGATACAACAACTGCTAGTCCTGCTGAAAGCCTACAGGAGATACTGGAATTTCTTAAGAAATAAATTTTTAAATATAAAAAATATTTCGTATATTTGTATTATAATAAAACGAAATATTATGCAGAAGTGTATATTTCTACATCATATGACTGATGAATTCACTTATTCTTATGAACAAGTTGTTCCGTTTGAGTGTGATGATTTGGATAAATTCATAATAGACTCAATTGAGATGGTAAACGATTCGGAATATGGTGCTGAAGTCTTAGGTCGTTTCGTAAAAAAAGATGATGTAGAAAATCTTTATCATTGTTTTATGTCATTAGAAGATTGGTTCGAAAAATATAAACATTAATCTTATGGAAAGAAAATTAGCAAGTATAAGAACGATTACCGATATACAACCGATTGATGGGGCAGATGCTATCGAAGTTGCTGCTGTTGGTGGATGGAAAGTAGTAGTAAAGAAAGGTGAATTCAGACCTGGTGATCTTTGTATTTATTGCGAAGTCGATTCATTCTTACCGATTAGTGATGAGTTTGAGTTTCTTCGTAAATCTTCATATAAGAAAATGAAAGATGGAAGTGAAGGATTCAGATTGAAAACGATTCGACTGCGTGGACAGGTTTCACAAGGTTTGCTGTTACCAATTACTATGTTAGTTAGTACCTTATATAAAGGCTCTATCACCATACAAGAAGGTGAGGATGTAACTGAAAGGTTAGGCATCACAAAATACGAGCCGCCGATTCCAGCAGAATTAGCAGGTAAAGTAAAAGGACTTTTCCCTTACTTTCTTCGTAAAACTGATGAAGAGCGCATACAAAATTTGACAAAAGAATTCGAGCTTTGGAAAACTCAATCGCATAGATTCTATGTAACTGAAAAAATGGAAGGAAGTTCTTCAACTTTTTATTTTAAAGATGGCGACTTCGGTGTATGCTCTAGAAATCTAGAATTGGCTGAGCCAGAGCCATTTGTTCCTGGTATGGTAATGTGCGAAGATGGTATTGAAAGACCCAAGAAAGAAAATACATTTTGGAAGGTAGCTAAAGAGCTAGATTTGCAAAATAAAATGGCTAATGTAGGTATCAACTTTGCGTTGCAAGGTGAATTGATTGGTGAGGGTATCCAAGGAAATCCTTATAAAATCAAAGGACATACTATTAGATTCTTTAGTCTTTATGATATTGATTCACAGGAATATCATTCTTTCGAGAATTTAAGGAGAATCGTTGAGGATGAAATGGGGTTAGAAACTGTACCAGTATTGGATGATGACTTTAAATTACCTGATACTATTGAAGAGCTACTGGCTTATGCAGATGCTAAGTCTGTTCTTAATCTCGAATTTGACAGAGAAGGAGTTGTAATTAGAAGTTACGACAAAAGCATCTCTTTCAAAGTCATCTCAAATACTTACCTCTTAAACGAAAAGTAAATGAAAGTTATAGATAAATTGACATCGACTGGTCCTGGTAAAGCATATCAAGATATCCCATCAGACCTTTTAGAATTTACAGCAGGTTGCAGAGTGCAGCCTGCTCCGTTTATAGGTTTACCTCTGAAGTTTTACTTTATGAAAAAGTATGATGACGGTATCGTTGCCCGTGGTGAGAATGGCATTAAATATGGCTTTGACTTAGACCAAGTAATTGTATGGATAGATAAAAAAGAAATTAAGTCACTTGAGCCCAAGGTTGAAAATACTTGTGGCTTTTTAAAAAAAGACGGAACTAAATGCTTAATCAAAACTAAAGGTGAGCGTTGTAGGTTTCACAAAGAAAAATAAATTATATGAGCAAAATCTGGATTACATCGGATACGCATTTTGGCCATTCGAACATAACAGGAGCAAGTGTTTCTCGTTGGAAGTCTGGTTATAGAACTTTCGAGACTACTCACGAAATGAACAAGACGCTTATTGATACAATAAATAAGTATGTCGCTGAAGGCGATATACTTTATTTTCTTGGTGATTGGTGTTTCGGTGGGCACCACAAGACACCAGTTTATAGAAATCTTATAAACTGCAAAACAATTCATTTTATAAGGGGTAATCATGACGGTAAGGTAGACCTCTACAAAGAATGCTTCACTTCTTTGGAAAATGTGGTGAAATTCGAATACAAAGGATTGCACTTCTACCTAACGCACTATCCAAGTGATAACTGGTATGGTAAAGACTACGGAACAATACACTTATTTGGTCATGTGCATAACACTGTTCCTGGTGTGGGTAAATCATTAGATATAGGAGTCGATTCAGCATATGCTATGTTTGGTGAGTATCGACCTTTTAATATTGATGAGATAATAAAAATAATGGAAACGAAATGAAGAAATTCATAGATTGGTTGCATGATTACCTCAAGCAAGAATCTGGTGATTCTTGGTCTATTGAAGATACCATCGAAGAAGTTAATATTGCGCACAATCAGTTATTGACAGAAGGTCACTATGGTGATTGTACTAAAGAGAATATCACTTGTAGAATATGTGAATATCAAAATTGGTTGGATAAATATTACGACTATGTGAAGAAATCTTCGACTTAAATTCGAGGATTTTTTTTATATATAATAAAATTGTGATTTACATGAATGAGTACAACGATAGGTGGACTAGACAAAAGTTTTTAGAGTATAGAAGCCTCAAGAAAAAAGGCTATACTGACAGAATGCTAATAGAGTATTTTGGTGAAGATATTTATCACTCGGGAATGTATAACAAAAATGGTATCACTCTCCCAGTCATATTAAAATATGCAAAGTTTATTAATGAGATTAAGATTACACCAGAGACGACGGAATACAATTTTATAAAACAGCCCTCCAGATTCATACCAGGTAAATCTGATTATATAATTTCATTTTTCTCAAATGATAAGCCTTATATAATTGCCTTAGTTTACTTTCCGGTCAATCTAGATGATACTTATAATGTTATATTCACAACAAGAGACCAATGGAATGAATATGAGTATAATCTGGCTGTCTTTTTAAGAAAGGGTGAATTAACAGAAGATAAATTTAAATTTCTTGAAGAAATAATATCGAAAGAAACCAAGCTCAATGATTTATTTCCAATCATCAGAAAAATTTGCTGGATATTGCTCGACTTTTATAAGAAACACATAAATGGTGAGTTGCTTTCTATTGGTGACACAGAAAATAAGAAAAAAATAAACTTATATAGAAATATCATCAAAGACTCTTTTGACAATATCAATGAATTTGAAGAATTCTTCGGTCCAAATAAATATTTCATATATAAAATTAATTAGAATTTTTATATATATCACATGAATTACTTGATTACATATACATCATTTGAAATAAATGAAGCAATAGTCGGTAAAAAAGGAGCTGACTTCAAACAACATTCACTTTTTGATAAAGAGTCCAAAGAAACACAGAATGTCTTTTCTCAAATATTCAGAAATGATGCAGATTCCTTGAAAAGATTTATAGAAAATAATCTCAATTTCAATCAGCTTGAGTTAGTTGGTAATGGTTGGATGGGACTTGCTTTTCTTTGGAAAGACAAAAACGACAAGGTTATAAAATTCACGGCAGATCCGAGCGAATATGAGTCTGCAAAAAAAATAGCAGGAAAAGAAATACCTGGCTTAGCTAAGTATTTTTGGGCAAAAGAAGTAGATATACCAAGAAAGTATTGGCTCAAGAATAAATGGTATATTCACTCAGATGAAAAGCTAATAAAAAAAGCTTACATCATATGTCTTGAAAAGTTGACTCCTCTAAATGATTTACAAACAGATATCTTATGTTATATCGATATTGCTTTAAGATGGAAAGGTATTGATTATTTTAATTTATCAGACACAGATAAAGTGAATTCAGATAAAATAAAAGACTACTTTTATTGGTTGAAATATGAAGATGAAGAAAACTTCAGTGGATTCAAATCATCTTACACTCGAAACGAACTAGTAGGGCTTATCTATGGATCGGAAAAACATCGATACAAAGAAATACTTGAAGATATCTCTGTCAATCAATTTGTTGTTTTAGGATTACAGCTCATAGCTATCCATAAATCTCTTAAAGCTAATGGAATACCAACATACGACCTTCACACTGGTAATATGGGATTCAATGAAAAAGGTAAATTAGTTGCATTTGATTGTATGGGCAATGAAGAATAAATTTTATAAAAATTTTTTATCTTTCTCATTTTAACTTCGTATATTTGTAATTGGTATTCAAGAAAAACTATTAAAATGAGCAAATATTGGACAGGTAGAAGATATTCAACCGGTGAAAAAGCATTCACTTATTTAAGAATTTGGAAGCATATGCCTGAGAAATCAAAGCATGGAGCTATACGTAGAAAGATGTGGCTAGCTAAAGCCATTAAAATAGAAGAATCTTTTAAATAAATCAAATATGACACAAAGATACGATTCCACCGCAGAAACACTTAAGCATATCAGAAGGGTAAATGATTATCTGATTGATGCTTCCTGTGAATTGCTTCAAAGAGCAAAAAACCATGATCAATCGAAATTAGAAGAACCAGAGAAGTCGACTTTTGATGAAGTCACACCGCTGATTAGTGGTCTAACATTTGGTAGTGAGGAATACACCGAAGCAACAAAAAGAATTAAGCCCGCACTAGACCATCACTATTCTGTGAATAGTCATCATCCTCAACACTACGAAAATGGTATCAACGGAATGACACTATTTGACTTGGTAGAAATGTTTTTTGATTGGAGAGCTGCTGGAGAAAGGACAAAAGATGGTAACATGACTAAATCAATCGAGATTAACTCAGAAAGGTTTGGTATGTCAAAGCAGCTAAGACAGATTTTTGAAAACACTGAAGAATATTATAAGAACAAAATGAAATGAGTCTCATATCGATTTCATCGATTATGAATAAATTTAAATTATGAAAAATAGAACACTTGTAACAAAACTTAGACAATTCAGTCCAGAGTTAAAGGTTGCAATAAAAGCATATCTTCAATATGGTTGTACTGAAAGAGGGTCTGGTTTTGGAGACTATGATGGTTATCGTTATCGTCAAGATTTCACTACAGAATGGAATGATGGCGAATTAGAAGCAACTCAATATGATTGTATTACCGTTGAGAATGTTATTAAAGTATTATTAGATAAACCCTTATCTAAAATAGGAAGCGATGATTTTTCGCTGTCCCCAGGTAATTTAATGAACGGAAATACAGATCATGAAACATCTTGGGAGGATTCTGAGCCAGAAGATGCCCCTGATGACTATGATCTGTACATGAAAATGGAACTAGGTGGTTCTAAATATGAATGGGAAGGAGCCACAGCAATTGATTTTGAAATTTACTACATGGATGATTATGGGGAAGAATCTACCATTTCATATACATTAAATGAGGATGAGGTAGATAGAAGGCCAGACCCATTAGAAGAAAAAAACAATAAGTCAAAAGCAATAAAAAAATCAGCAAAAAAGAAAAATCGAATAACAAGTGACTGAGAAGATAATTGGCACTGAAGGTGATTTAATTGATTACATGAATGATAACCTCACTCAAGAAGAATGGAATGCTTTGTGTGTAATACATAGGATGTCTGCTAGATTGGACATAGGTGTTAGGTTTGACTGGTCCAATTCAATCGATGTCAGACATGGATCGATATCTCAAATTGTTGATGAGTCAGTTTTTCTTGGCAAAGAAAATAATAAAATATGATATTCAATGTTCCTTTTATAAATCATAATATAACCGATTTCGATACGCTTGTGTTTTTTCCCCAAAATGGAGGAGAACAAGCAATTGTTAGATTCGACAATTATTATTCAGCAAGCATCATACGCAATGACTATTCTTACGGTGGAAGGGATGGACTTTATGAGATTGCAGTTATCGGCAAAAATGGAGAAATCACATATGATACTACTATAACAAGTGATGTATTAGGTTATTTAGACAAACAACAAGTCACACAAACTCTTATCAAAATATCGCAATTATGAAAAATATAATGATGCTTACTTGGAATGCTGCTGCTCAAGTAGTAGAAATGAAGCAAGTAGTAGATGATACTATTGTAGCAGAAGGAAAGTCAATTAAGAAAATCAAAATACATGAAAGTTTTTCTGTAATCAACAGCGCACTTTCTTGTTTGATAAAAGTTAGTGTTCAAAAGAATACTAGCGTTAAGGACTTCCAAATAATTGATAAGATAATATCTATTCTCGATACCGGTCAATTACTTGACTCAGACTTGAATTTAGTTGTAATGCTTTATTATAATACTGAAGAAGGCTGGGTAAACATCTCTTTTCCTAAAAATCAAGGTTATCTCAGTATTTCTGAAACTGCGCACATTTTATCACTTGCTGCTTACCAGATTGCTCATCATGGAACTTTTGACGCGCAGGAATCCATAGCTGATTTGAAAAACTTTCTTCATGAGGTTTTTGTTGATATCGAAGATGATGCTAAGCTATCTAGTGATGATGCTTTTATTTTAAAAACATGAAAAACTATGAAAATAACTTCAGAACCTATAGAGCTAGAAAAGAAAAAATTCGTGATTGGAAGATTAAATCAATTATGTAATTAAGATAGATGAATCTTAAACCCATA
>JACCDW010963322.1_pt1 | contig 25837 bp, 26 predicted proteins | sample 7449781 | NCBI WGS metagenome assembly JACCDW01 (sample SAMN15323449, study PRJNA562643) | freshwater metagenome | isolation source: river surface water | place: USA:Blue River Watershed | collected 2017-08-18
AAGGGGCCCAGTGATCGTGTGTGCATGGCGGCGATCTTAGCCCGAGCAGCCCCCATCGCCCCCATCGCCCCCATCTCCCCCTCCCCCCGCCCGGCCCCTCCCCCCTGCGGCGCCAATCAGCCCGCCATGGCGCTTGGCGCGGCGCCAGCCCCGCCCGCCGCAGTCCCCGCCCACCAAGCCATGGGCTCGGGGGCAGGGTCACGCGCTTGCAGCGCCTGCAGGCGCTCGTAGGTGTCGGTCACATCGACCATCACCATGCGGTTTTCCTCACCGCTTTCGTCCACCGTGGCCTCCAGGCGCACCACCGCCGGGCCACGGTGCGCGGCCGCCTTGAGCGCGACATCGCAATGGCGGCGGCAGCGCCCGCTGAGCACCTCGCGGTGAAAGGCCTCGAAACGCTCACGTGTCTCCTCCTGCACGAAATCGGCGAAGCGGTACTGGTGGCATTGCGAACGCGAGATGCCCAGCAAAATCGCGGCCGCCAAATTGGTCTCGACCAGCCGGCCCTGGTGGTCCAGGCTGAGCAGGCCCACGGGCGCGAAGTCGTAGATGTCGGCGTAGCGGCCGTCCTCGCCCGGCTCACGCGCACTGGCCTGTGCCAGGCCATCGGCGTCGCCATCGCCGTTGTGCCCGCCGCCATTGGACCAGCCGTTCAGGCCGGACGCCAGGGGCATGTCCCAGAGCTGGCGGTGGTCGTTGGCCATCAGGCCATAACACTCGCACACATGGCCCTGCAGCGCCTGCGCGTCGTCGATGGTGATGCGCCCACGGCTGGTGGTCAGGCAGCCGTGCGCCTGCAGCTGCCCCGCCGCCTGGGTGATGGACTCGCGCCGCACCCCCAGCATGTGGGCGATGGTCTCGTGCGTGGCGCGCACCTGGTCGCTCTCGGTCACCGCGCGGTGGTAGAGCAGCCAGCTGCTCAGGCGTTGCAGCACCGAATGGTGCAGGCTGCACACCACGCCCTGCGCCATTTGCAGCATCAGGTTCTGCACATAGCGCAAGCACAAGGCCTGCAAAGGCGCACTCGAGTGCAGCGTGGCCGCGAACACCGGCGTGGACACCCGAAACGCCAGGCCCGGGCGCAGCACCACCGCCTGCATGCCCAGCGGCGCATTGCCCAAGAGGGCCGGCAAGCCAATCAGGCCCTCGCGGCCCATCAGCGCCAGCTCCGAGGTGTCGCCGTCGCGCGTGGCCGACACCAGCGTGGCCGCGCACGAGACCGGGAAATGCACATGCGCGGCGTTTTGTCCGCCGGCTTCGAGCACCTGCCCCGCCTGCAATTGCACCGATTCGAGCTGCGGCGAGAGCCGCAGGTAGTCGTTCATGGGCAGCGCGCCCAGGATGCGGTTGGCCCGCGCCGATTCGGGGTTCAGGTAATTCATGGCTGTGCCTCCTGGCTGGGCGGCTGCGGCTGCAAGTGCCCATCCGGGCGCGCCCCGGGCGCGCCCAGCGGCCACAGCAAGGCCTGCCACTCTTCATCGCTGAGCCAGGCGCGCGAGGGCGTGGGCGGCGCTGCGCGGGCAGCAGGAACGGGGGACGGCAATGCGCCATGAGAAACCGGCGCGGGACTGGGCAAACTGGACATCGAGACTTCTCCAAATGGGGGATGACTGGGGCAGGGTCCATGCTCCTGCGTGCGCACGCACACGTCCATTGACCAGAGGGTCAAAGCGCATCGATCGCAAGGCCTATACCCCAGTGCCGGGCTTCAGGCGCTGAAGCTCAGCTGGGTGCCCCCGGTGGCGCGCACCAGCCAGTAGCGCGCATCGCTGCCGTCCACCACCGCGCTGCCCGAACGCAGTTGCGGCGCATTCGGGTAGAGCGCACGCGGCAGGCGCCAGGTCATCTCGGCCAGGCTGCTGGGATGGCTGGCGCTGAACACGGTCTGGCCTGTGCCCGCATCGCGGCTTTGGCTCCAGCGCACCTCCTGGCGCTGCGCCATGAAGCGCGCCAGACGCACCATGGGGTACCAGGACAGGCGGCTGCCCTGGGCTTTGGCGTAGTTCAAAAAGTCCAGCAGCACATTGCTCCAAAGCTGGGCCCCCGGCGGGTGTGCATAGACCATGCGGCTGGTGTTTTCAGCGATGTTGAAATCGATCAGCGCGCGGTACCAGTTCATGACTTCCGACTGCGGCACACCGTAGAACTGGAACTCTTCGAAGGTCGCGTACAGCCCCATCGGTGTCACCGGAAAGACCCAGATCCTGGGGTTGAGCAAGGCGCCCTCGCGGTACTGGCGCGTGGCCCCCAAACCGGTGTGCCCGGCAAAGTAGGTGGCCACCACGCCCTGGCGCTCGAGCCAGTCCATGGCCCACAGGGGGTTGTTGCCCTCGGGCGCCGAATAGCCCACCGAAGCCTGGCCCAGCACACCGTCCACCGCCTGGCGGTTGAGCACCAGGCATTGCAGGTAGTTGTCCACGCGCAGCACGCTGTTGACGCAGGCGCCGCCGGTGCTTTGCAGCTGCTTGCTCTCGGAGACATTGAACCCATAGAAATCGTGGATCCAGCCGCCGTGCGATCCCACGGCGTGGCCGGTGCTGGCAAAGCTGCGCAAGAAACCTTGCGCGGTCTTGTTCTTGGCCAGGTTCCAGCCCAGCTTGTCGCCAGGATTGATGGCGTCAGGGCCGGCGGTCATCTCGATCGAGAACAGCACCTTCGGATCATTGAAGACACCCAGCTTGACCAGCTTGTTGGTGGGGGCCTGGGCCGCCATCGAATCGAGGTGCCAGTCCAGCGTGATGCCCGCCACACCCTGGGGCATGGACGAGAGGTGCGGCAGCTGCAACACCTCGCGCACAAAGTGGTGCAGGAAGCCATGCATCATCAGCGCGTCGGTGCGACCCTTGAGGTAGGTCAGCGGCAGGTTCACAAACAACACCTGCCCCGCCCCCACCGGGTTGACCCCGGCCACCAGACCGAACTGCGGTGAGGTGGCCAAGACCCGTTGGCCCGGCAACTGACCAAAGTCGCCCTGGGTGACATAGCTCGGGTAGAGCAGCGGGCCGATCTGGTAGCCACTCCAGGCTTCCAGCGGCTCGCTGATGGCCAGCGTGCCCAGGCTGCCGCTTTGTACGCTCGTCGAAGTCACAGCGCTGGGCGGTGTGCCGCGCTGGGCACGGCCCAGCTGGATGCTGGGCTGGGGGGCCGTTGTGCCCGCAGTGGCATCTTGCGCCAGGCTGTAGTAACGCTGCTGGCTGTACTGCTGCGGGTCAAAGCCGCGCGCGCCACCGGGATCGCGCGTGCTCACCGGCAGGTACAGCGCTGTGCTGGCCGAAACCCCGCTGGCCGACAGCAAGGTCTGCCCGGACGAAGCACTCAGCGTGACGCTGCTGTCCAGGCTAGCGCTGGAGACCGCCGCCAAACCTGCAAAGGGCATCGATTTGCCCGGCGGCACCAGCAGGCTGCGCAAGGTGCTGCGCAGGCCGGTCACCGGGCCCAGCCCCGTGGTGCGATCGCGCAGCTGCTCGTAGAGCACATAGTCCACACCGGCCATGCCGCTCAGGCGCGACTTCGGTATGGGGTACACCGGCACACCGCCCGAGAGCGTGAGCGCACCGAAATCAAAGCTCAGCAAAGTCTTGCCGCCGGCTTCGGTGTAGCGCTGCACCGCCGCCACCAGCGTGTCGGTGGCCAGCACATGCAGGTCGTCGGGCAAGACCAAGCCGGCATAGCCCAGCGCCGCATCGCCCAGGGCCAAAAACGCGCTGTCCGAGATCGGCTGCAGGCGCACCCCCTCTTCGATGGCCGCATCGGTCCAGGCCTGCACGCGCGCATCGCTGGTGTCCTGGTCATCGGGCAGCAAGAGCAAGAGCAAACCTGGATCGGGCGGCGGCAAGGCGCTGGCCGAGACCGCCATCGCGCTGGGCGCCACCTCGGCGCTGGCCTGCGCGCCGTACAGGCTCGGGCTGTCTTGCACGACAGCGCCCAGCACCGGCACCTCGGGCGAAGACGAGGCGGCACTGCCGCCGCCCCCGCAGGCCTGCAGCAAGACAGGCCCCAGCACCAGGGCCGAGCGCAGCGCCAGCCAGCGCAGGGCGCGCCGGGCGGACTGCGCCGCGTCGCAGCGGATGAAGGATGAACGGTGTGTGAACAGCATGACAAGCTCCCTTGTGAAATGAACGCCCCAGCCGGGGATGGACAAAGGACCAATCTAGGGCTGCGCAGCGCCGCTGGCGGTTCGCGCATGCACACAAGCGCACGCGTGGGCCAGCGCACGCAGCCCGATGCCGCGCGTGCGCTGCACCGCTGAGTGCCGCAGCCCCCCCACGCAAGATGGCGGCCCGCCTTTGCCTTGTTTGCGTCATGCCCTTTGCTCCTTGCCGACCGCGTCCTCTGCACTCCCGCCTGCGGTTGACCACCGCCCCCACCGCTGCGCTGCTTTGCGCTCTGCCCGCCCTGGCCGATGCCCAGGGCCTGCCCCATGCCCGCCTTGGCCCGGACAGCGTGGCGCTGCTGCGCACCGTGCTCAGCGCCCTGCTGCTGGTGTGTGTGCTGTGGATGCTGGCCTACGGCCTGCGCCAGATGCTGTTTGCGCTGCAACGCGTCTGGGGCCGCTACCGCAGCCCCTACGACGGTGTGGTGCAGGCCGACTGGCCTGCGCTGACCGTCTTCGTGGCCGCCCACAACGAAGAGGCGGTGCTGGCGCAAAACCTGCGCTGCCTGGTGGCCAGCGATTACCCGGCCGACAAGCTGCACATCGTGGTCGTCAACGACCGCTCCAGCGACCGCACCGAAGCGATCGCCGACGAATGGGTGGCGCGCCACCCCGATCGCATCGAGGCCTTCCACCGGCGCGCTGGCAAGGCCGGCAAGGCCGCCGCGCTCAAGGACGCGATGGTGCGCGCGCGCGGCGACATCGCCCTGGTGTTCGACGCCGACTACACCCCCGCACCGGGCTTGCTGCGCCAACTGGCAGCGCCCTTTCTGGACCCCGAAGTCGGCGCCGTGATGGGCCGCGTGGTGCCGCGCAACACCGGCGCCAACCTGCTGACGCGCTTGCTCGAACTCGAACGCGCGGCCGGCTACCAGGTCGACCAGCAGGCGCGCATGAACCTGCGTGGCGTGCCGCAATACGGCGGCACCGTGGGCGGCGTGCGCCTGTCGGCGCTGCAGGCGGTCGGCGGCTGGCACGACGATGTGCTGGCCGAAGACACCGACATCACTTTCCGATTGCTGGTGGCCGGCTGGAAAACCGTGTATTGCAACCACGCGCAATGCCACGAAGAAGTGCCCGAAGAGTGGCCGGTGCGCCTGCGCCAGGTGCACCGCTGGGCGCGTGGCCACCACCAGGTCATGCTGCGCCAAAGCCTGGCACTTTTGCGCAGCCCCATGGTCGGCTGGCGTGAGCGGCTCGACGGCCTCTTGCTGCTGGGCATCTTCATGAACCAGCCGCTGCTGCTGCTCAGCTGGGGGCTGATGCTGGCGCTGTACTACCTGCAAGGCTTTGACCTGCTCACGCAGTGGCTTTCACCGCACCTGTTGGCGCTGTACGCCGCGGTCGGCAGCTTCAGCGTCTTCATGCACACCGTCTACGCCGTGTTGCTCGACGGTCACCGCGAGCGCCTGCGCCTGCTGCCGCTGCAAAGCGCCAGCTTCTTCGCCAGCCTGCCGGCCATGTCGCGTGCGTTGCCGGCCGCCGTGCTCGACCAGTGGGGCCAGCGCGAGCTGGTCTGGGCCAAAACACGCCGTTATGCCCGCGAGGTGGCGCCATGAACACGCCCGAGACCTGGCTGTGGGCCAGCGCCCTGCTGGGCCTGAGCGTGCTGCTGCTGGCCCTGCCCTTCTGGCCCGCCTGGTCCGAGTGGCGGCGTCCGCGCGACCGCGGCGCACTGCCCATCGCCGAACACCCCAGGCCACTGGGCGACCAGCAGCTGCCGCTGCTGCTGGCCAATGGCGCGTCATTTGAAACGGTGCAATCGAACCCCATCGTGCTTGGCGAGGGCGCGCTTGGCACCGCCCCCGCCCTGCCCGCCTTGCAGCGCTGGCAACCCCCGCCGAGCGCACGCCCCTGGGGCCGCAACGGTTGGCACATCCCGCACGACCTGCACATCCCTGCTGGCCACCATGTGCCCTGCTCGCTGGTGGTGCGTGGGCGCTGCGTGCTGCAAGGCCCGGGCTGGCTCGAAGGCGACATCAAGGCGCGCGACGGATTGCGCCTGGGCAGCGGCTACCGGGTGCAAGGCTCGCTGTTCAGCGAGGGCGACATCCGCCTGGACAGCGGCAGCCGAGTCAGCGGCGTGGTGGTGGCCGAAGGCCGCCTGCAGCTGGCCCCGCAGGTCGTCATCGGCACGCCGCAGCAACCGGTCAGCGTCTGCGCCGACCGCATCGATGTGCGCGGGCCGGCACAGGTGCACGGCACCTTGCAGGCGCGCGTGCGCGGCCAGGTGGCCGCCAGCCCCCTTTCCCCACCCCCTGCCGAGAAACTGACATGAGCACCTTCCTGGTTTGCACGGGCACCCGCCCAGAGATCGTCAAGATGGCCCCGGTGCACCGGGCCTTGCGCGCGCGCGGCCACCGCGTGCGCGTGCTGCACACCGGCCAGCACGAGGCCATGGCCGAGAGCCTGTACCGCTTTTTCGAGATGCCGCCCGATGCGCGTCTGCACCTGAACCGGCGCCAGCCCACGCTGGCGCACCTGACCGCCGAGTTGCTGGCCGGCGTCGACGAGCAGGTGCAGGCGCTGGCCCCCGATGTGCTGCTGGTGCAGGGCGACACCACCAGCGCGCTGGTCGGGGCCCTGGTCGGCTTCTACCAGGACCTGCCCGTGGCCCACATCGAAGCGGGCCTGCGCACCGGCGAGCACGACCCTTTTCCCGAAGAAAAAAACCGCGAGCTGATCGGCCGCCTGGTGCAGTGGCATTTCCCGCCCACGGCGCAAGCGCGGCGCAACCTGCTGCGCGAGGGCCTCGATGGCCGCCACATCCACGAGGTCGGCAACACCGTGGTCGACGCCGCCCTGTGGGCCTGCGCGCAGCTGCAGCGCGATGGCCTGCAAGGCAGCCTGCCGTCCGATGTGCAGCGGTTCATGCAGCAGCAGGCGCACCCGCAGCTGGTGCTGGTCACGGCGCACCGGCGCGAGAACTGGGGGCGCCCGATGCAACGCATCGCCGCCGCCGTGGCCGGTCTCTTGCAGCTGCACCCGCAGCTGACCGTGGTCTGGCCGCTGCACCCCAACCCCCAGGTGCGCGCCGATGTGCACACCGGCCTGGCCGGTCTGGGCGCCGACAGCCGTGCGCGGCTGTTGCTGACCGAGCCGCTGGACTACCCGGCATTGATCGGCCTGTTGCAAGACAGCCTGTTCACGCTGACCGATTCGGGCGGCATCCAGGAGGAGGCCTCGGCCCTGCACAAACCGGTGCTGGTGCTGCGCGAGAGCACCGAACGGCAAGAGCTGGTGGAGGCCGGCGGCGCCAGCCTGGTGGGCACGCAGGCGCACCAGATCGTCGAGTTCGCCAGCGAGCTGCTGCACGACCCGATGCTGCTCGAAGCCATGCGCGTGGCGCACTCGCCGTTTGGCGATGGCCATGCGGCCGAGCGCATCGCCCAGGTGCTGTGCCAGAGCGAACAGGCCCAGGGCGCGCTGCGCGAGGTGGCCGCATGAACGCCTGGACACTGATGGGCGCGTGTCTGCTGGCCCTGGGCGGCCTGCTGGCGCAGCGGCCGGCCCTGGCCGAACTGGCGGCCCCGGCGCAAGACCCCGCGCAAATCGAAGCCCAAACTGCGCTGCGCGCCGAAATCCAGGCCGAGGTGCAGTCCGACACACCGCGCGAAGGCTGGCGCCTGTTTGACATGAGCGTGGACCACCACCGCCTCACGGGCAATCTGCCCTCGTGGCAAAACACCGCCTTGCGCGGCCTGTACCGCGTGGGCGAGCACCTCTGGCATGGCGAGGTGCAGCATGCCGACCGCTTTGGCGAACGCGGCAACTACGCCGGCCTGCAAGACACGGTGCGCCTGGCCCCCACCTGGCACGCCAGCCTGGGCTATGGCCTGGGCGATGGCGTGAACTGGCTGCCGCGTTACCGCGTCGATGCCTTTGTGCACCACACCTGGGGCGCGCAAAACAACTGGGTCACGCACCTGGGCCTGGGTGAAATCCGCGCGCCCGACGATCACCGCGACCGCTGGGGCAGCGTCGGCCTGTCGGTCTACATGGACCACCCGGTGCTTGGCCCCTGGGTGGCCCAGGGCGAGGTGCGCCGCACGCGCAGCGACCCCGGCCAGGTGCAAACCCAGCAGCAATTCGTCGCCCTGACGGTGGGCACCCACCGCGTGACCCAGCTGACCTGGCGCCACGGCTGGGGCCGAGAGGGCTGGCAGGCCCTGGGCGATGCGCGCGCGCTGGTCAACTTTGCCAGCCGCCAGGACGCACTGAGCCTGCAGCACTGGATCGGGCCCGAGTGGGGCCTGCGCCTGATGGCCGAGGACTACCGCAACGACCAGTACCGCCGCCGCGGCTGGACCTTTGCCATCTTCCGAGAGTGGCCATGAACAGCGCCGCCCGCACCAGTGCGCTGGCCTTGTGGCGCTGGCGCGATGGCCTGAGCGCGCTGGCGCTGGCGGCGCTGCAAACCCTCTTGCTGTGGCAAGGGCAAGCGGCCTTGCTGCAAGCTTGGCGCGCGGTGCTGGACTTTTGGGGCACGCGCCTGGGCAGCCCGGGGCTGGGCACCCACACCATGCTCACGCCGCTGCCCTCCACCCGCTGGGTGCTGGGCACCGCTGCCGCCACCGCCGCGCTTTACCTGTGGAGCGGGCAATGGCCTGAGCGCCAGCGGCCCTGGCGCGTGCTCACGCGCGGCCTGTGCCTGGTGCAGGCCAGCGCCTGCGCGTTTTTGCTGTGGGCGCCGGCGCGCTTTCCCTACGGCTTGGCGCAGCACCTGAACGCGCTGCTGCAGCTGGGCGCCGACCTGATGCTGGGCATGCCGCTGATGCTGGCGCTGGGCTGGGGCCTGCTGCGCCTGCCCTGGCAGCTCAAAGTGCTGGGACCCTTGGGGGTGCTGGCCTACTTTGCCGTCTGGCTGCCGCACCAGGCGGTGCTGCACGCCTGGTTGCTCAGCCACGCCTCGGTGCTGTTCATGCCGGTGCTGTTCCTGTGCTTTGGGCTGCTGCTCAACGGCTGGCTTTTCATCGCGCTCTACGCCTGGCTGGCCAGCCTCACGCCCCGCATCGCTGCCACCGAGGTGCGGCCATGAAGCAGCCGCCAGCCTGGCGCCGCTGGGCGCTGACCGCGGGGCTCGGCATGGCCCTGGCCGCGCTGCTGCTCGTCTTGTTGCGGCCTGGCCAGGCCCTGGGATGGGCACACTGGCCCTGGCCCGCCGAGCCGCCGCCCGCACTGGTGATGCTGTTGCCCGAGCTGGGCGCGCGCACCCACCCGGTGGCCCAGGCCTGGATCGATGCCGCGCACGAAGAAGGCGTGCCACTGCAGGTCTGGAGCGACAACCAATTTGTGCGGGCCATCGCGCGCGGGGCGCGCCTGCGCGGCGTGGTGGTGCCCGACACGGTGCACCGCAACGCCTCCGATGTGTGGGTGCAGGCCCTCACGCGCCATGTCCAGCAAGGCGGCCAGGTGCTGCTGGCTTACGACGCCGCGCTCTGGCCCTGGGGCCGAAACCACGCCAGCGGCACGGCCTCGCGCCTGTCGGGCCTGGTGGGCTGCCGCTACGCCACGCTGCCCGAAGGCGAGACCGAGCGCACGCCCCTGTCGACCGTGCTGGTCAGTGAACCAGCAGCGCGGCGCCTGGCGATCCAGCCGGGCAAGCTGGCCTGGGATGCGCCGCCGCTGGCCGATGGCCAGCGTTGGGGCGAGCTCACCACCTACGGCTACCCCCAGCTGCTCTACCCGCACCTGCGCAGCGAAGGCCCCTGCCAGGCCCAGGTCTGGATGCGCACGCCCGAGGGCCAACCCGTGCTCACCTGGCACCCGCAGGGCCAGGGCAGCGTGCTGTTCGCCAACCTGCCGCTGGGCTACCTCAAGACGCGCACCGACGGCTACTTGCTGCACCGCCTGCTGCGCCACTTCGCACAAGAGCTGCTGGCACTGCCGGTGCTCAGTGCCGCGCCCGAGGGCCTGGGTGGCCTGGTGCTCAACCTGCATGTGGACTCCAACGCGTCCGAACAACCGATGCTCGAACTCGAGCGCCAGGGCTGGTTCCGCCAGGGGCCCTTCACCATCCATGTGACCGCCGGCCCCGACGCGTTTGAGTTGGGCGACCGGCTCGGCCTGGACATGGCACACAACCCGCGCATGCAGGCGCTGCTGCAGCGCCTGCAACAGCAGGGCCACGAAATCGGCAACCACGGCGGCTGGATCCACAACGTGTTTGGCGAAAACGCCAACGAGCACAATGCCGAGCAATTCATGCCCTGGCTGGAGCTGAACCAGCGCACGCTCTCGGCCATTGCCGGACAAACGCTGCGGAGCTACTCGGCGCCCATGGGCAACCACCCGAGCTGGGTCACCGACTGGTTGCGCGCACGCGGCCTGCGCGCCTACTACACGGCCGGCAACAGCGGCATGGGCCCCACGCGCAGCTACGAACGCGGCCAGGCACCCCTGCCGGGCAGCCCCTGGGCCTTTCCGATTTCGAACCTGCAGCGCATCGCCACCTTCGACGAACTGCCCGAGCTGGGCTGGCCCGAAGAGCACATGGACCGCTTTTTGTCGCAGCTGATGCAGCATGTGAGCGCGCAAGGCCAGGTGCGGCTGTTTTACTTCCACCCGGCCAGCGCGCCCGAATTTGTGCGCAGCCTGCAGAACCTGCAGCACACCGCCCAGGCGCTGTCGCAAGCAGGGCGCTTTCGCTGGTACAGCATGCTCGATCTGGTGCCTTTTTTGGAGCGCCGCCAGGCGGTGTACTGGCAACTGCTGCCCAGCGACGGCGACATGACCGGCCTGCAGGCCGACAGCCCGCAAAGCCTGCAGGGCATGACCTGGCTGCTGCCCAAGGGCAGCGCACGCGGCCTGCACCTGAGCGCCGGCCAGGCCCAGATCATCGAAGACGCCGAAGGCTGGCGCGTGGTGGCCGGCGATGTCCAACACCTGGCGCTGCGCTGGCAGCACACCGCACCATGAACACCGATCTGAACAGCCCAAACAAGCCAGTGCGCCGCGACGCGAGCGACGAGCGCGCGCTCTTCATCGTTGCCCAGCACCTGCAACGCGCGCAGCGCTCGCACGCGCAGGCGGTGCGGCTGCAAGCCCAGGGTGAGGTGCAAGCGGCGCGCGCGCAAAGCCGCATGACGCGCGTGCTGCTGCACAACGCGCTGCACCACATCCAGGGGCTCGCGGCACAGCCCGATTGAGGTGCCGCGCCTGGCGGCGTGCTCACTGCACCAGGCTGGGTGGCATGGGCACGCCGTAGCTGGGCCCGGCGCCGCCGCCCTGGGGGCTGGCGCAGCGGCTGCCCATCTCGGCCAGCAGGTATTTGCCGCCCTGGTCGCCATCGAGGATGTGCAGGCAGGCAAAGGCGGTGATGGGCGAGAGCGCGTGGTTGGCGGTTTGTGAGACCACGGGCACCAGCACATATTCACAGGTGCGGCTGCCACTCGCACTGCAGTTTTGGGCATCGCCAAACAGCTTGGCCATGGCCCCCGGTTCGATCCAGATGCTCTGGCGAATTTCCAGCGTCGTCAGGTTGCCCTTGTCCATGTAGTTCTTGATCGTGACCCGGTCGTTGCTGTCTTCCAGAAACGATGTCCAATCGCCTGCCGCGCAGGGACCAGTCTGGTAACCCGAACCAATCTTGAATTGCCAGGCTTTGCCGGTGGCCGGGTCGATCCTGGGCTGGGGCGGGTAGACCGCGCTGTTCCAGTAGTTGTCGTAGAGGCACTGCGAGATCGCCATCGGGAACAAGCTGCCAGGCTGCATCTGCCCCGGGCTGACCAGCGCGGCCACGGCCTGCACGCTTTGGTCGATGCCCGAGCGGCCCCAGAGCCTGGCGAAAAAAGTCTGCACCGGGCCACCATTGAGTGCGCCCTGCTTGCTCAGGCGCACCGACACGGCGGGCACATCCCAGGCGGTGGGCGTGATCGTGGTCAATTGCAGGCCAGCGGGTTGGCCGCGCAGGTTCCAAAAACCGGTTTGCACCGTGCCATCGGCCAGCGTCTGGCCCTCGGCGCGGTTGAGCCCGATCGCGGCCTGCGCCTGCTGGGCCGCCAGCGACCAGCGCAGCTGGCCCGTGCTCGGGTCGTTCAGCTCGCGTGCGCCGCGCAAGGCGGCGGCATCGGCCGCGTTTTGCAGCTCGGCGCGCACCGCGTGCACATGGGCCAGATCGACCGCAAATGCCGCCACCGCCAGCAGCACCGGCAGCATCAGCGCCACCACCAGGGCCACAGCGCCGCGTTGGGCGCCGGGCAGTTCATGCCGTTCGTGTCTCATTCGTTCACCATCTGTGTGCTGGCCCGCAGTGTCCAGGTGCTGCCCAGGCTTTGCATGAGCGGGCCAAGCAGCACCCCCTTGAACCTGTATTCGACGCTGACCGTGAGGGTCGCCGGGTAGGCGCCACCGGCACCCGTGACACTGACGGTGGGCGGGTCGGTGGCCACCGGGCTGATCAGGCCTGCGCCGGTGCGTGCGCTCACCAGGCTCTGGATCTGGCCGCTGCTGAGCTTGGGGCTGCGCAGCACGATGCCCGCGCGCGCGCCCTCGCGGCTGGCGTGGGCCAGCACCGATTTGTTGTACAGCGCCAGGCCCAGGTCCATCGCGCCCAGCAGCAACAACAGCAACAGCGGCAAGAGCAAGGCCATTTCGACACTGGCCGCCCCCTGTTGCCGGGCGCCAGGCGGCCCAGCGCGCCGCCAGAGCCCGACCCGAGCACACGCCCACCGCGCAGCCGCCTGCGCACGCACACCGTCACACCACACCATGGCATCGCCTTCATTCACATCAATGGGGATGCGAGCTTATGCAGCGCTGGCCCCAACTTCGGTGTCTTCGCCCACCGACTGTGCGGCGGGTCCTGACGCTGTGTCGGCCAGCCCACGGAAGACAGCAGCGGCTTTGCCTAGAGTGGCCACGTGCCTTCGCAAGGCGGGTGGCGAAGGCGCTGCAGGGAGATCCCCCAAGCCACAACACCCCAAGCACTGGAGTCTTTCAATGAAACATCTGCTCAAACCCTGGCGCCAGCTGGCACGCGACGAATCGGGCGCCGCTGCGGTGGAATACGGCCTGCTGGCCGGCCTGATCGCGGTGGTCATCGCCACCAGCGTGGGCACCCTGGGCACCACGCTCAAGGGCATCTTCGACAAAGTGGTCGGCGCGATCTGATCACCGATGCCTGGCGCCCCCATGGGTTTGTGGCAGGCGATGGGCCTGCTGGGCTTGCTCTGGCTGGCGGTCGTTTTCGACTGGCGCCAGCGGCGCATCCCCAACCGCCTGCTGGCCCCCGCCGCAGCGCTGGCGCTCGCGCTGGCCTGGCAGGCGGGTGGCTGGCGCGGCGCGCAGGGGCTGGCCCAGGCCCTGGGGGCGGGCGCAGCGGTGGCGGCGGTGTTCGCACCGCTGTACCTGCTGCGCCAGCTCGGTGGCGGCGACCTCAAGCTCTTGGCCACCGTGGGCCTGTGGGTGGGTCTGCCGCAGGTGCTCGCCCTGAGCCTGTCGGTGGCCATGGCCGGGGGGCTGCAAGCCCTGCTCTGGCGTCTGCGCGCGCCCAGCGAAGAAAACCGCATGCCCTATGCGCTGGCGATCGCCCTGGGCACCGCCGTCCATCCCTGGTTGCCCATGGCTGCTGTTGCAGCGCACTGAACTTCCCCCCCCCTGATTGACGGAGAAACCATGAGAACCCTGCGCCCCCTGCTGATGCTGCTGCTGTCGCTGGCCATCGGCCTGTCGGCCATGACCGTGGCCGCGCAGTGGCTGCGCGCGCGCGGCCAAACGCAAACCCTGCCGGTGCTGGTGGCCCTGCGCGATCTGAGCGCGGGCACGCGGCTCGATGCCAGCATGTTCGAGACGGTGCGCTGGCCCACCGACGCGCGCTTGCCCGCAGCCCTGTCCGAGGCCAGCGAGGCCGAAGACCGGGTGCTCAGCAGCGGCCTCCTGCGCGGCGAGCCCTTGCTGCAGGCCAAGCTGGCCGACGAGGGCACCCTCGCCGGCCTGTCGGCCATGCTGGGCGAAGGCCAGCGCGCGGTGACCGTCAAGGTCAATGAAATCATCGGTGTGGCCGGTTTCGCCCTGCCGGGCAGCCATGTGGACGTGATGGTGCACACCACCGACCCGCAGAGCCAGCCAATCTCCAAGATCGTGCTCGAGCGCATCCGCGTGCTGGCCGTGGCGCAAAACACCGCACCACAAGACAGCAAGCCGCGCCCGGTCGATGCGGTCACGCTTTTGGTGAGCACCGAACAGGCCGAGCGACTGGACCTGGCGCGCAGCGTGGGCAGCCTCTCGCTGGTGCTGCGCAACCCCAGCGACAGCGCGCCGGTGCAGACCCTGGGCGCGCGCAAACCCGACATGCTGCTGAGCCAGGCGGTGCCCACCGCGCCTGTGGCCTCGGCCGCAGCCGCACGCCGCGCCCCACCGCGCGAGCGCGCGCCACAGGACGAGCCCCTGCGCGCCGAAATCCTGCGCGGCGTCAAAGCCAGTGCGCAATGACGCCGCGATCCCCTGCTCTCGATTCCCCCCACCACAGAGTCCATGATGCCCCTGAACCGCGCCCTTGGCGATCGTCCACGCTCGCCCACACCCACCGCCCCAATCGCCCACAACTTGCCTGCCCCAGACTGGCCCCGCCCCTTGCTGCTGTGCAGTCTGGCGGCGGCGCTGGGCCTGCCCGCGCCGGCCCCGGCCAGCACCAGCGCAGCCCCCACGGCCGAGGCCGCCGCACCGCGCGCCAAGCCCCGGGCCGAGGCGCCACCCGGCCCGGTCGAGCGCGGCCAGCCGCTGCAGCTGGTGGCCGGCAAATCCACCCTGCTGAACCTGCCGCACGAGATCGTGCGCGTGTCGGTGGGCAACCCCGAGGTCGCCGACGTGGTGCTCACCCACCCGCACCAGGTCTATGTGCTGGGCAAGAAAAGCGGCCAGACCAACCTGATGCTCTGGGGCCGCAGCGCCAGCACACGGCTGCACGACATCGCCGTGAGCAACGACACCGAGGCCCTGCGCGCCAAGATGCTCGAATGGGTGCCAGGCGTGCAAGAGCTCAGGCTCGAATCGCTGGGCGAGCACCTGCTGCTCAGCGGCCGCGCGCCCGATGCGCTCAAGGCCCAGCGCCTCCTGCACATGGCGCAGGCGATTGGTGGCGAGAAAAATGTCATCAACCTGCTGCGCGTGGGCAGCGCCCAACAGGTGATGCTCGAAGTCAAGATCGCCGAAGTCTCCAAAACCCTGCTCGACGAGCTGGGGGTGAACCTCAACATGGCCCGCAGCGTGGGCAACACCTCGGTCACGCTGCTGTCGCAGCTGCTGTCCAACACCATCACCCAGCCCAAAATCAACGCCGGCACCGCCAGCACCGGCAGCACGCTGAGCTTCACGCGCAGCGGCACGCAGGTGGATGTGACGGCGCGCGCCGACAAGGACCTGGTCAAGATCCTGGCCGAACCGACCATCACCGCCATCCATGGCCAGGAAGGCTCGTTCCTGGCCGGTGGGCGCATCTACATCCCGGTGCCACAAACCAGCAGCACCGGCGTGGCCACCATCACGCTCGAAGAAAAGGAGTTTGGCGTGGGCCTGCGCTTTGTGCCCACGGTGCTCGAAGACGGGCTGATCAACCTGCGCGTGACGCCCGAGGTCTCCGAGCTTGCGCAAAACGGCACCCTGATCCGCAACGCCTCGAGCAGCGTCACCAGCCTGCTGCCGGCCATCACCACGCGCCGCGCCTCGACCACGGTGCAGCTGCGCGACGGCGAGAGCTTTGTGATCGGCGGCCTGATCAAGAACAACGTGACCGAGGCCATCAAGGCCTTCCCGGTGCTGGGCGAGTTGCCCATCATTGGCGCGCTGTTTCGCAGCACCTCGTTCCAAAACGAGAAGTCGGAGCTGCTCTTCGTCGTCACACCGCGCCTGGCCCAGGCGCAAGCCGCACGCCCGGACTTGCCGACCGACCGCTTTGTGCCGCCCAGCCGCAGCGAGCTCTTTTTGGGCGGTCGCCTCGAAGGTGCACCGCCAGCCAGCGCGCCAACGCCTGCCCCTGCACCCCGCAGTGCCGCACCTGTGCCTGAGGCCACGCCAACCGCGCAAGCCGAGTCCACCCAAGCCCCTGACGCCAGCACCCGCCCCTGACCCGGAGACCCCCATGCCCCACCCCAACCTGTCCCTCATCGGTCTGAGCGCACTGCTGCTGGCCGGCTGCGCCAGCGAAACCACCTCGCTGGACCGCCACCTGGGCGAGAGCCTGCGCCAGGCGCAGCGCCAGCAAACGGTCTACCCAGCGGGCAGCTGGCCCGCCGAGCGGCCGCACATCAGCGATGGCGTGGCCTCGGTGCACGCCATCGAGCGCTACCAGCAAAGCTTTGCCAAACCCCTGCCACCGGTGAATGTGATGAACATCGGCGTGGGCGCTCCCGCCACGGGCGGCGCCATGTCACGCTGAGGGTGCGCGCATGCCGATCTTGCTGATGGGGCCCAACCCCCTGCACCTGAACCTGGTGCAAAGCACCCTGCTGGCGGCCGGCTGGTCGGGCGCCGACATCCACACGCCCGCCGATGTGCCCGCACTCGAAACCGCGCTGGCCCGCCTGGGCAGCGCCACGCTGGTGCTGGACCTGGGCCGTGGCCAGGACACCCAGGCGCTGGCCTGGCTGGCCGAGGTCAGCCGCCGCTGGCCCGCGCTGCAGGTGCTGCTGCTCTCGGGTGAACGCGGCGAGGCCTTGCTGGTGCAGGCCATGCGCTGCGGCGTGCGCGAGGTGCTGGACTCGCCACCCGAGCCCGGCGAGCTGGTGCAGGCCTTGCAGGGCATGGCCGCCCACCAGCCTGCGGGCCCCAGCAGCGCAGCGCCCGAGGCGCGCGCACCGGTGCTGGCGCTGGTGGGCAGCAAGGGCGGCTGCGGCAACACCCTGCTGGCCAGCAACCTGGCCTGGCTGCTGGCCACCGAATTCGAGCGCGAGTGCGCCCTGGTGGACCTCGATTGGCTGCACGGCGATGCCTCGTTCTACCTGGGCGCTGGCCAGGCCAAACACAGCCTGGACCAGCTGGTGCAGCAAGGCCCGCGCCTGGACGGTCAGCTGCTGCGCAGCAGCCTGCACCCGGTGCACCCGCGCCTGCACCTGCTGGCCGCGCCCGCCGCGCCGCGCACCAGCGAGGGCATTCCAGCGGCCGGGCTGCTGCGCGTGCTCAGCCTGCTGCGCCAGCAACACCAGGTGCTGGTGCTCGATGTGCCGCGCCAGCTCGACGCGCTGGCCCTGCAGGCGCTGACGCTGGCCGACCATGTGCTGATCGTGATGCGCAACCGCGTGCCCGATGTGCGCAACGCCCAGCGCCTGCTGCAGCTGCTGCCCACCCAGGGCGTGCCCAGCGAGCGGCTGCAGGCCTTGCTCAATGGCCAGGGCGAGGCCGACGGCCTGGACCGCAGCGCCGTCGAACGGGCGCTTGGCCCAGCCCGTGTGCACGGTGTGGCCCACGACAGCGCCGCCATGCGCGCCTGTGTGCACCTGGGTCTGCCGCTGCACGAGCAAGCCCCGGCCAGCCCGGTGCTGCGCGATTTGCGCCAGATCGCCGCCCAGACCCTGGGCCTGTCCTTGCCCCGGCGAGCGGGCTGGCTGGGCCGCTGGCTGGGCAAAGGCACCCACTGACCTGTTCTGCCGGAGACCCCATGCTGCTTGACCTGCCCCCGCCTTCTGCCCCCCCCAGCGCCACCCTGGAGCCGGTACGCACCCGCATCCACCGCGAAATGCTCTCGCGCCTGGACTTGCGCCGCCTCGAACAGCTGCCGCCCGAGACCCTGCGCGCCGAGCTGCAATGGCTGGCCGCGCAGATCATGGACGAGCTGCAGCTGGCGCTCAACGAGCGCGAGCGGCGCCAGATCGTGCAAGGCATCCAGGACGAGATGCTGGGCCTGGGGCCGCTGCAGCCGCTGCTGGCCGACCCCAGCATCTCCGACATCCTGGTCAATGGACCGCAGCAGGTCTGGCTGGAGCGGCGCGGCCGCCTTGAGCGCAGCGGCGCGCACTTTGACGACGAGGCGCACCTGCGCCGCGTGATCGACCGCATCGTCGCGCGCATCGGCCGGCGCATCGACGAGCTCAGCCCCATGGTGGATGCGCGCCTGCCCGACGGCTCGCGCGTGAACGCGGTGATCCCGCCGCTGGCGATCGACGGCTCGGCGCTCTCGATCCGGCGCTTTGCGGTCGACCCCTTCACCATGGCCGACCTGCTGCGCGTGCAGGCGCTCAATGCGCCCATGGCCGCGCTGCTGCAAGGCCTGGTGCAGGCGCGGCTGAATGTGCTGATCTCGGGCGGCACCGGCAGCGGCAAGACCACCTTGCTCAATGTGCTCTCGGCCAGCATCCCGCACCACGAGCGCATCGTCACCATCGAAGACGCGGCCGAGCTGCAGCTGCAGCAGCCGCATGTGGTGCGGCTCGAATCGCGCCCGCCCAACATCGAGGGCGAAGGCGAGGTCTCGCAGCGCGCGCTGCTGCGCAACAGCCTGCGCATGCGGCCCGACCGCATCATCCTGGGCGAGGTGCGCGGCGCCGAGGTGCTGGACATGCTGCAGGCCATGAACACCGGCCACGACGGCTCGATGACCACGCTGCACGCCAATTCGCCGCGCGATGCGCTCACACGGCTCGAGCACATGCTGGGCATGGCCGGGCTGCAGCTCGATGCGCGCTCGCTGCGCCAGCAAATCGGCTCGGCGCTGTCGGTGGTGGTGCAGGTCTCGCGGCTGTCGGACGGGCAGCGCAAGCTCATGAGCGTGCAGGAAATCACCGGCACCGAGGGCGAGGTGGTCAGCATGCAAGAGATTTTTCGCTTCGAGCAGACCGGTGTGGACGCCGATGGCCGTGTGCTCGGCGATTTCGTGGCCACGGGCATCCGGCCGCGTTTTGCACAGCGCCTGCAGCAGCGCGGCATCGCCTTGCCCGAAGACCTGTTCAACCCGGCACGCAGGAGCGCATGATGGCCACGATGGACCCCCGCCTGTGGGGCTTTTTTGTGCTGGGCCTGCTCTCGCTGCTGTTGCTGATGGGCGCGCTGGCGCTGTGGTGGACGGCACGCGCGCGCCACCCGCAGCGCCTGGGCCCCATCGCGCTGGCCACCCCGCGCAGCGGCCTCAAGGACCCGCGCCACTGGCTGAGCACGAGCCCGCGCCTGGACGGCTGGCTGGCGCATGTGCCCGGCATCGCGCGCTACGACCGCTGGCTGCGCCAGACCGGCTGGCCACTGAGCAGCGCCGAGGCCGTGTTCGGTAGCCTGGGCCTGGCCGCACTGGCCACGCTGCTGGCAGGCCTGTTGCGCTGGCCGCTGGGGCTGAGCCTGCTGCTCGGCCTGGGCGTGGTGGCGCTGGTGCAGGTGGTGCTGCTGGCGCAGCGCCAACGGCGGCTGCAACAGCTTGAGCGGCAATTGCCCGATGCGCTGTCGCTGATGGCACGCTCAATGCAGGCGGGCCACGGCTTCACCAGCGCGCTGCAGATCGCGGCGCAGGAAAGCCCGCTGCCCATGGGCCGCGAATTGCGCGGCGTGTTCAGCGAAATCCAGTACGGCGAGGGTCCCAGCGAGGCCCTGGGCCACTGGGCCGAGCGGGTGGCCGGCGGCGACATGCGCCTGTTTGTGGTGGCGGTGCGCATCCAGAACGAAACCGGCGGCAACCTGGCCGAGCTGCTGCACCAAAGCGCGCACCTGATCCGCGAGCGCCAAAAGCTGCGCGGCGTGGTGCGCGTGCTCTCGGCCGAGGGGCGCTTGTCGGCGGTGATCCTGACGGCGCTGCCCTTTGGCCTGGCCGCGCTGCTCTCGGCCATCAACCCCGGTTTCATGGCCCTGCTGTGGCACGACCCGATCGGTGTGCGCCTGAGCGCCTGCATGGGCGTGCTCATGGCCGTGGGCATGCTGTGGATGTGGCGCCTGGTGCGCCTGTCGGTGTGAGGAGGATGACCATGGAAATCTGGCTGCTCGGACTGGGTGCACTGGTGTTCGCGGTGTTCAGCGCCGCCGCCTGGACCGCCTTGCAACGCTGGTGGCCCGACGCTGGCGAACAGCGCCTGGCGGCCGCGGCGCAGGCGCAGCGCCCCAGCGCGCCCTGGCGCTGGAGCGAGCGGCTGCCACAGCGCGTGGTGCGGGCCCTGGGCTGGCTCAGCCAATGGAGCTTGCCGCCGACGCAGGCCACAGGCGAGAGCGCAGCGTCTGCCCCACCCTTGCGCCTGCGCCTGCTGCAGGCGGGCTGGCGCTCGCGCCACGCGATGGGGCTGTATGGTGCCGCCAAAACCACCCTGCTGGTGCTGGCCCCGCTGGCCTGGACCGCTGTGGCCTGGACCGTGGGCCTACACAGCGGCGAACTGCTGTGGTGGGCGGTCTTGCTGGCGCTGGCGGCCGGCGGCTACCTGCTGCCCGACCTGTGCCTGCGCTGGCAGCTGGCGCGCCGCCAGCGCGCACTGTTCCGTGCCTTTCCCGATGCGCTGGACCTGCTGCGCGTGTGCGTGCAGGCCGGTCTGGGGCTGGATGCAGCGATCGAGCGCGTGGGCCGCGAGATGCGCCTGGCCAGCCCGCTGCTGGCCGAAGAATGGCAGCTGACCAGCCTGGCCCTGCGCGCCGGCGCCTCGCGCAGCCTGGCGCTGCGGCAGCTGGCCGAGCGTGTGGGCCTGCCCGAAGTCGATGCGCTGGTGAGCATGCTGATCCAGGCCGACCGCTTTGGCACGCGCATGTCCGAAGCGCTGCAGGTGCATGCCGAGGCGCTGCGCACGCAACGCCGCCTCAAGGCCGAGGAAGCCGCCGCACAGCTGCCGGTCAAGCTCTTGATCCCGCTGGTGTTTTGCATCTTCCCGGCGCTGCTGGCGGTGATGCTGGGGCCGGTGGGCATCAGCCTGTACCGGCACTTTGCAGCCAACGGCAGCGGCTGAACAGCGGCGCGGCCCGTGCCTCAAGCCTGGCGCAAGGATGGCGACCGCAGCATCGTGATCACGCCAAACGGGCAGCGCCGCTCGCACTTGCTGCAGCCGGTGCAGCCCGGGATGTCGTGCAACACCGCATGCTTTTGCCAGCCCTGGTGCTGCTGCAGGCTCAACACATGCGGCGGGCAGGCCGCCACGCACCAGCCACAGCCGGTGCAGCGCGCGGTGTCGATCTCGGGCAGCAGCATGGGCGCCACCATACACCGAGCCAGGCGACGCCGGGGCCTCAGGCCTGGATCGCCCCCCGCCGCAGTTGGTCGCGCTCCATGCTCTCAAACAGCGCCTTGAAGTTGCCTTCGCCAAAGCCCTCGTCGGCCTTGCGCTGGATGAATTCGAAGAACACCGGGCCCAGCAGTGTCTGGCTGAAGATCTGCAGCAAGAGGCGCCTGTTGCCATTCGCGGTGGAACCATCGAGCAAAATGCCGCGCGTTTGCAGTTCGCCCACCGGCTCGCCGTGGCCCGGCAGGCGCTCGGCCAGCATGTCGTAATAAATGTCGTTGGGTGCCGTCATGAGCGGGACGCCGGCCATCTGCAGCGCGTCCACGCTGGCCAGGATGTCCTCGGTCAGCAAGGCGATGTGCTGGATGCCTTCGCCGTTGAACTGCATCAGGTATTCCTCGATCTGGCCGCCGTTGGCACCCGACTCTTCGTTGAGCGGGATGCGGATCAGGCCATCGGGCGCGGTCATGGCACGGCTGGTCAGGCCGGTGTATTCGCCCTGGATGTCGAAGTAGCGGATCTCGCGGAAGTTGAAAATGCGCTCGTAAAAGCCGCCCCAAAACGCCATGCGGCCCTTGTAGACGTTGTGCGTGAGGTGGTCGATGCTTTTGAAGCCATGCCCCACCGGGTGGCGCTCGGCGCCGGGCAGCCAGTTGAAGTCGATGTCGTAGATGCTTTTGCCATCTTTGAATCTATCAATCAGGTACAGCGGCGCGCCGCCAATGCCTTTGATGGCGGGCAGGCGCAGCTCCATCGGCCCCGTGGGCACCTCGATCGGTTGCGCGCCCTGCGCCAGCGCACGCGCATAGGCCTGGTGCGCATCGCGCACCCGAAACGCCATGGCACACGGCCCCGGGCCGTGCTCGGCGGCAAAGTAGCCGGCCAGACTGTGCGGCTCGCGGTTGACGATGAAGTTGATGTCGCCCTGGCGGTACAGCACCACGTCTTTGGAACGGTGCCTGGCCACGAGCGAGAAGCCCAGCTGCTCGAACAGGGGCTCGAGCACTTGGGGGGTGGGCGATGCGAACTCGACGAACTCGAAGCCGCACAAGCCCATGGGGTTGTCAAACAGGTCTGCCATGTGAATCTCCATGCAAAAGGACGCCCTGCCTCAGAGGCGGCAGGACGCGAAAAACAAGAAAAGGGAGAAAGACCGGGCGCCGCGAACGGGCGCCGGTTCACAGGCAGGCCGGGGGCGCGCCGGGCTTGCCGCGCGTGCTGCGCGCGAGGTGGATGCCGACGATCAAGGCCTGGATGGACATGGCGCGATCATCCTTGCCCGGCCCTGGGGTGTCAAGTTCGCATCTGGCCTTGCGGCGCACGGGGCCATGCTGGCAGGACAAGCAAAGCGCGCCTTACGCAGGACAATCAGCGTGCAGTTTTACCCACCTGGACCCCGCATGCCCCGCCCTCGCCGTCGCCGCGACGATTTCGAAGAAAGCCGGATTTACGAATACCCGCAGCACCTGCGCGCGGCCATCGAGGACGCGCCCACGGGTGCGGGCGTGTATGTGTTTCATGGCGAGGCGGACGATCTGCCGCTGTACATCGGCAAGAGCATCAACATCCGCGCGCGGCTGCTCTCGCATCTGCGCAACGCCGACGAGGCGCGCATGCTGCGCCAGACCCAGCGCATCAGCCACATCCGCACGGCGGGTGAGATCGGTGCGCTGCTGCTCGAAGCGCAGATGATCAAGCAGCTGCACCCGCTCTTCAACCAAAAGCTGCGGCGCAACCGCCAGCTTTGCAGCCTGCAGCTGCAGGGCGGGCGGCCCGAGGTGGTGTATTCGAAGGACATCGATTTCGCCAGCGCGCCCGAGCTCTATGGCCTGTTTGCGAGCCGCCATGCGGCGCTGCAAAGCCTGCGCGAACTGGCCGACCAGCACCGCCTGTGCTACGGCGCGCTGGGCCTCGAAAAAATGCCGCCGGGCAAGGCCTGCTTTCGCGCGGCGATCCGCCAATGCGCGGGCGTGTGCCGGGGCGACGAAACGCCCGAGGCGCACCGCGAGCGCCTGTTCACCGGCCTGTTGGACATGAAGGTGCAGTGCTGGCCCTTTGCGGGCGCGATCGGCCTGGTCGAGCGCGATGCCGATTTGAGCCAGATCCATGTGGTGCACCACTGGTGCTACCTGGGCAGCGCGGGCTCGCTCGACGAGGCCCGGCAACTGAGCACGGTGGCGGCCGGCTTTGATGCCGACGGCTACAAGATTCTGGTGCGCCCCATCCTCACGCAAAGTGTGGAGGTTCTGGCACTCCGAACTCGGCCTCGCGTCAGACCAATGGCACCGTGAGTTGCGCGATCACGGCACGCGTGTCGGGGCGCACGCCGCGCCACCAGGCAAAGGCCTCGGCCGCCTGCTCGGCCAGCATGCCCACACCGTCGTGCAGGCGGCGCACTCCAGCCTCTTGCGCATGGCGCAGAAAGGGTGTGAGGCCCTTGCCGTAGGTCAGGTCATAGGCCAAAGCCCCGGGCGCATACACGCTACCCGGCATCGGCGGCAGCTCGGCCGTGAGGCTGGCCGAAGTGGCGTTGAAGACCACGTCGAACTGGCGGCCCTGCAACTGCGCATAAGCCATGCCCTGCACAGGCACCTGGCCGCTTTGGTGCGCCAGGCCCAGCGCGGCCAGCTCTTGGGCCTTGGCCACGGTGCGGTTGGCGATCACCAGCTCGGCCGGTTGCTCGGCCAGGATGGGCAAGAGCGCGCCGCGCGTGGCGCCGCCCGCGCCCAGCACCAGCACGCGCAGGCCCTGGAGCGGGCAGCCCAGGTTGTGGGCGACATCGCGCACCAGGCCCACGCCGTCAAAGTTTTCGGCGTAGACGCGCTCGCCCTCGAACTTCATGGCATTGACCGCGCCCGCGACCTGCGCGCTGGGCGCGAGGTCGGTGGCGTAGGCAAAAGCGTCGAGCTTGAAGGGCGCGGTCACGTTCATGCCCTGGCCGCCCGCAGCGCGGAACGCGTCCACGGTTGGCGCGAATTCACCCAGGGGCGCCAGCACTTTGCTGTAGTCGATGTCCTGCCCCGTCACCTGTGCAAACGCCATGTGGATCAGGGGCGACTTGCTCTGTTCGATGGGGTTGCCGATCACGGCGTAGCGGTCTGTCATGGGAAATTTCTTGTCAGCAAGCGGGCCGACGCAGGCCCCGCATAAAACCATAGTTTCGCACGACAATGCGGCCCACCAACCCCGCCCGCTGGTGCCAGCCCACGGGCCTTGAGCTCAGGAGCCATGGATGTCCGAACGCCGTTTTTCATTTGGCCTGCACGACAAGGTCTGCATCATCACCGGCGCCGCCAGCGGCATCGGCCAGGCTTGTGCCCGGCTGTTTGCCGAGCAAGGGGCCCACGTGGCGCTGGTCGACATCCAGGCGGCCAGCGGTCAAGCCCTGGCCAGCGCACTGCGCGCGCAAGGGCAAAGCGCGGATTTTTGGGCCTGCGACGTGGGCGACAGCCAGGCCGTGCAGGCCCTCGTGCAAGCCGTGCTGGCACGCTACGGGCGCATCGACGTGCTGGTCAGCAACGCCGGCATCTTCCGCGCTTCGGCCTTCCTGGAATCGAGCGAGCAGGATTTTGACGAGGTGCTGCGCGTGAACCTCAAGGGCGCCTTCCTCATCGGGCAAGCCGTGGCGCGTGCCATGAAGGCCAGCGGCGGCGGCGCCATCGTGCACATGAGCTCGGTCAACGGCGTCATGGCCATCCCGGAGATCGCCAGCTACAACGTCAGCAAGGGCGGGCTCAACCAGCTCACCCGCGCGATGGCCCTGGCGCTGGCCGACGACGGCATCCGCGTCAATGCGGTGGCCCCGGGCACCATCGCCACCGACCTGGCGCGCCAGGCGGTGCTGACCAGCGAGGCGGCACGCCAGAAGATCCTCAGCCGCACCCCCATGAAGCGCCTGGGCGAACCCGAAGAAGTGGCCCAGGCCGTGGCCTTTCTGGCCAGCGACGCTGCCAGCTACATCACCGGTGAAATCCTGACGATCGACGGCGGCCGCACGGCGCTCAATTACACGGTACAGGTCTGACGCCCAGCGACTGCAGGTCTTGCACAGTCCGCTGGCCCGATGTGCTGCGCGCCTTGGCCTGATCTGCTTTTTGACCTGTCGTCCTCGGACTTGATCCGAGGACCCATGTCCTGGATTGCCCAGTCAAGCCGGGCAATGACAGGGAATACGGATCAGCCGCCCAGCTGCTGCTCCAGTTGGTGCAGCACCTGGTAGCAGGGCAGCACCTGCGCCAGGCTGGCGTTGGGCTCGCGGCCTTCGCGGATGGCGGCAAAGAACTCGCGGTCTTGCAGCTCGATGCCGTTCATGCTCACGTCGACCTTGGACACGTCGATCTTTTCTTCCTTGCCGTTGACCAGATCGTCGTAGCGCGCGATGTAGGTGCCGGTGTCGCCGATGTAGCGAAAGAAGGTGCCCAACGGGCCGTCGTTGTTGAACGACAGGCTCAGCGTGCAGATGGCGCCGTTGGCGGCCTGCAGCTGGATGCTCATGTCCATGGCGATGCCCAGGGTCGGGTGGATCGGGCCCTGCACGGCGTTCGCCTTCACGATGGGGCTGCCGCACTGGTAGGCAAAC
>JACCDW010104765.1_pt1 | contig 25810 bp, 20 predicted proteins | sample 7449781 | NCBI WGS metagenome assembly JACCDW01 (sample SAMN15323449, study PRJNA562643) | freshwater metagenome | isolation source: river surface water | place: USA:Blue River Watershed | collected 2017-08-18
CTATGACGCGCAGGTGGTCGCGGCAATGCGCCAGCTGGTCGCGCAGCAGTTCTTCGCCGACTGAGACACCCCCTCAGAAGCGGTAGCCCACCCCCACCACGCCGTAGTGCAGCCACGCGAAGGTGTAGAGACTGTCGTTGTCGGCGCCGCCTTCCAGCGTGCGGTAGCCGGCGAACAGCTGCAGGCCCGAGGGCAGCTCATGCTGCAGCGTCAAGGCCACGTCCACGGCACGCCCCTGGGGCGCAGCCGCGCCTTCGAAATCCAGCACCAGACTCGTGCGCTCGCTGAAGTGATACTGCCCGTACAGGTGCAGCAGCGGCACCACGCCCACATCGTTCTTCTCGCGCCGCAGCGCGCCCTGCTGCAAGGCCGTGGTGGCGTCGCGCACCAGCAGCGTGCCACCCAGCCCCCAGTCCCACTGCACACTGCGGTGGAACATCCAGCGGTAAGTCAGACGGTAGGTGCTGAAGGCATAGTCCCCGCGCGTGGGCGTGCCGGCCGTGAAGCGGGCGCCCTGGAACTCGACATCGCGATCCAGCTCGCCGGTGCCGCTGCGCTCCAGCGGCGCCAGCGTGAGGCGCAGGGCGTGGCGGGCATTGAAATCGTAAGTGGCTGACGCGCGCACGTACGGCTCCGGGCCATCGCCTGTGAGTGGCAGCAGGTCGAAACGCGTGCCGGTGTCATTGGGAATGCGCGCCTTGTTGCGCGCGAAGCCGACGGCGCCCGACTCCAGATTCAGCGTCCAGCCCCGCCCGTCGGCGGCAGCAGGGGCAGCGGCCGAAGAGGCAGCACTGGTCAGGGCCAGGACAAGAGCAACAAGAACAGGAATCGGGCGCATGGTCGGGTCTCCAGAGTGTGAGATGTGGCCCGCATGAGGGCGGGCGATGCTCTGGAATACGGCGGCGTGGCGCGTCCGGTTCAACGCTGGTTCACGAACAGCTGCAGCATGGTGTGCACGGTCGATGAATTGGTCGCCAGTTCCTTGAAGGCGGATGGCCGGCTCAGCGCGACGGTGTAGCCTGGCAGGTCACGCAGCGCGGCCTCATCCAGGTCACGAAAGCCCATGGACCAGTCGCCGAAGTCGCGCTGCGGGACGGCGCGGCGCTCCACCACGATCAAGCCGTGATGACGCGGGTCACGTTGCACGCGGGCGAAGCAACGCTCCACAGGCTCCTTTTCCCCTTCCAGCACCTGCAGGATATTGCCGTCCTTGTACAGCAGCAGGCCCGTGATGCCGTCGCGCGTGTTGTTGGCGCGTGAGACGGCGAGAATGTCCAGCAGGTCCTTCTTGTCGAACAGTCCGCTGGCCGAACTGAAATAGATGATCTGATGCATGCTTGCAGCGTCCCTCTTGTTGCCCGGCCACCCGGGGCCGTCATGTCATTGACCGCGCGTTCACGCCAGCGCGGTCGTTCCTCTTTCCTTGCCCTTGGCCACGTACATCGCCCTGTCGGCATCGCGCAGGATGTCTTCGCGACTGTGCTCGCCGTGGGCGAACAGCTTCACGCCCAGCGACGCGGTGCAGCGATAGAGGAAATCCGTCTTGCCGCCATGCACATAGTCGTCCACCTTCAGCGCGTAGGGCTCGGACAAGGCCGTGTGCAGCTTGTCGGCCACGGCCAGTGCCGCTTCCCGCGCCTGCTCGAGCGTGGTGCCCAGAGCCGGCAGCAGCACCACGAATTCATCACCGCCCAGACGGGCCACGGTGTCGTCTTCGCCCACGCAGGCCTTCATGCGCGCGGCGGCCTGGATCAGCAGCTGGTCGCCGGCACCATGGCCACGGGTGTCATTGAGGATCTTGAAATCGTCCAGGTCGAGCAGGAACAGCGCCGCCACCTTCTTCGACTTCTTGTCGGCCAGCACCAGGCTGATGCGCTCGTACAGACACCGGCGATTGGGCAGTCCCGTCAGGCAGTCCGAGCGCGCCATGGAATCAGTGGCCGCTTCGGCCTGCTCCTTTTCCATCAGCACCAGCGCCAGGGCGATCAGGATGCTCAGGATGTTGATGCCGAGGAAGGTGTAGGCCTGGGCAAAGCCGCCACTGTCGTAGCTTTCGATGTCCCCCAGGCCCAGCAGCAGAGTGACCGGGCGCGTGAGGCTGAGGACAAGCCCGAAGCCAAAGCAGGCTTCCAGCAAGTGCTTGCCGCGGCCGGCGATCTGCAGGCGGTAGCGCCGCAGCAGCACGATCAGCAGCAGCATCTGCGCGGCGTTGGTGAAGCCGCCCAGCACGATGCGCGCGTCCAGATTGTCCAGCAGGAACGGGTAACTCAGGTACAGCAAGGCCGGCCCTGTGTAGAGCCAGCTCGGCACCTCGCGGTGCAGGAAGTTGAGCAGGCCGGCGGCGAACAGCGAATAGGCCATGGTGATGAGCATGTTGCCGATCCAGATGGAGACGATGTCGGGCACCGTGCCGCGCAGGAAGATCAGCAGGAAGCCGGCGGCCTGCCCGAGATAGGCCGTGGCCCAGATCAGCAGGCTCTCGTCGCGCCCCTTGCCGACGACGGCCAGCAGCGCCGCCACCGCGGTGCTGACCAGCACCAGAACCAGGAACAAGGTGTTGATGTCGATGGCAGGCATTCACGCCTCCTGCGGCAGGTCGCGGGCCTGCCTGACAAGGGAGTCGCCTGCCTCCAGCAGGGCATCCAGCAGGGCGCGTACCGGCCCCGCCGCCGCGGCGTCCTGCCAGTCCAGCTCATTGAGTGCCGCGCAGGCCTGCTGGGCCAGGCTGCCGGCGTGCTGGGCAGCGATGCTGGCGAACAGGCCGCCGAGGGTGTGCGTCACCCGCACGAGGACTTCCCGGTGCTGCTCCAGCACGGGCAACTGCAGGTCGGCGACGTAGGCGGGCCAGGTGTCCCGCAGGCGCGTGATCAGGCGCAGCAGCAGTGCCTGGTCATTGGCACACAGGAACAGGGCCGCTTTCACATCGAGGCCGCGCAGGCCCTGCAAGGCCGCCGTGGCATCACCCGACGCCCGGGCAGCCGCGGTCTCGGTGGCGGGGCTGCCGACAACACGCTTGCGGCGTGCGCCCTGCAGATAACGAAACAGCTTGCTGTACAGCAGATCGATATCAATCGGCTTGGAAAGATAGTCGTTCATGCCGGCATCGAGGCAGTCCTGCCGATCCGAGGTGTTGGCGCTGGCCGTCATGGCGATCAGGGGCAGGTCGGCGAAGCGTGCCTGCTCCCGGATGCGCCGTGACGCCGTCAGCCCGTCCATGACCGGCATCTGGATGTCCATGAACACCACGTCATAGTGGTCGGGGGGCAAGGCGGCCAGGGCGGTCAAGGCCTCCTGACCATTGTTGGCGATGTCGATGGTCAGGCCGAACTTCTGCAGGAAGCCGACGGCCACTTCCTGGTTGATGTCGTTGTCTTCCACCAGCAGGACCCGCGCACCTGGGAACTGGGCATAGGCCGGAGCCGGCGCATCGAGCTCGGCCGCCGGAGCCGGGCTCGCGCTGCCTTGAAGGCGCGCCAGATGGGTGTCGATGGCGGCAAACAGCGTGCTGCCGTAGATCGGCTTGCTCAGAACGGTGTCGAAGCAGTCATTGTCGGCGGCCTGCAGCGCCTGCTTCATCTGCTCCGCCGATGCCGTCATGCCAATGATCAGCAAGGGGCGCCCATCCATGACAAAGCTGCGCATGTAGGACGCTGCCGCAATGCCGTCCATCGCCGGCATCAGCCAGTCCAGCAGCACCACATCGAAGCCCTGCTTCTGCGACTCGGCGCGCATGAACTGCTGCATGCCATCGGCGCCGCACTTGGCCACCACGACATCGTCGAAGCGTTTCTTCAACTGCTGACTCACCACGCGCGAGGTCAGCGGGTTGTCATCGACCACCAGCGCGCGCAAGGCACTGAGCGGTCGTGGCGAGAGTTCATCCGGCACCACTGCCTGCAGCGGGATGCAGACGGTGAAGCAGGAGCCCACGTTCGGCGTGCTGGTGACGCTCACGCGGCCGCCCATCAGTTCCGCGAACTTGCGGCTGATGGCAAGGCCGAGTCCGGTGCCACCGGCTTCCCGGGTCAGGCTGTTGTCCACCTGCTGGAATTCCTGGAACAACTGTTTCTGTTGCTCGTCCGAGAGCCCCGGCCCGGTGTCCAGCACCTTGAAGCACAGACCTGGCACCCCGTCACTGAGCTCGCCCCGCGACAGCTCCAGCAGCACGAAGCCGGCCTTGGTGAACTTGATGGCATTGTTGAGGTAATTGAGCAGGATCTGGCTCAGGCGCTGCTGATCGGCCTCGAACTGGGCGGGGAAGTCGGGCTGCACATCGACGATCACTTCCAGCTGCTTGGCGGCAGCCAGCGGCTGCACCATGGCGATGATGCTCTCCACCATGCGCTGGGTGTCGAGCATGGCGTTCTGCAGGACCAGCTTGCCCGCATTGACTTTGCTGTAGTCGAGAATGTCATCGATGATCTGCAGCAGATGCTCGCCGGAATTCACCACCTTCTGCACCCGCTCGCGCTGCACCGGCGTCAGGCTGTCGTGCAGCAGCAGATTGGACAGGCCCAGGATGCCGTTGAGCGGCGTGCGAATCTCGTGGCTGACATTGGCCACGAAGCGCTGCTTCACCGCCAGGGAATTCTCGGCCTTGCGATTGGCCTTCTCGAGTTGCTTGACCTTGCTGCGCAGCTTGCGCGTCAGGCGCTGCTGATCGTGATCGCGGGCCTGCAGCCCCTTGCTCAGCTCGCTCAAGGCACGCTGCAGGGCGGATACTTCGTCCTGCCCTTCGAAGCGGTGCAGCGGCGCGGCATAGTCGCCGATGCTCAGGCTGGCCGCGTAACTGGAGGCCTCCTGCAGGGGCGTCATGACGCGCCGACGCAGCAGCACGAGCAGGGTGGCGGCCACGAGGAAGAGCAGTCCGGCGGAAACATACAGCGGCACGAGCCGCTCGATGGTGCGCGCGCGATTGGCCTCTTCCACCAGGCCGACCACGACGCGGCCCTCGCTGTCCGCCGCGCGGAAGGCGGCGGTGGCCGCAAGCGCATCGTCGCGCGCCAGGAAGGTATCGATGGCGTTCTCATCGACGGTGGCAGGGTAGGCGGCCAGCAGTAGGCTGTCGCCTGCCTCATCGAGATACACCGCGGCGAAGGCCGAGGTATTGTCTTGCCACAATGAGTCCTGCAGATCCTGCAGCAGGAACAGATCGTCACGCTCCAGCGCCGACTTCACGCTCAGCGCCAGCACCTGGGCGATGGATTCCAGTTCCGTCTGGGCATGCAGATTGATGCTGATGTTCTGGCGGCGCGGCACCTCGTAGAGCAGCAACCACAAGAACAGACACCCCAGCACGAGACAGGAAAGGGCCACCTTGCTCCACAGCGAACTCAGCCTCATGGCGTCACCAGCCGCAGACCGCCAGGCAGCTCCGCAGGGCGACTGCCCAGCACGCCCACCATGTTGGGATTGGCCAGCACCTCGGCTATCAGCGCCGCGTCGGAATCGATGAAACTCGGTGCCTGGGCCTCGCCGCTGAACACCTTCTGCAACCAGTGGCGCGTCATGCCACGACCGGAACTGCCGAAGATCTGCCGCCCGATGGTCTCGTAGGCCGGCGATTCGCGACTGGGCAGCGCCACTCGCACGCGATTCCCGTCCGGCCATTCCACAATCAGGCCGAGCAGCATGCGACGCAGGGCATTCGCATCCACGGCTGCATGCGCCGAGGAGTTCTGCAGCACGATCACGACTCCGGTTCCGGCAGCCGGATTCTCGGTCGCGAAGACTGCCCCGGTCAGCAGGCCGAGCAGGACAGGCAGCAAGACAAGTCGTCGCATCATTTGAGAGACACGCTCACTTGGACGCGGAACTCGACGCTGGTCGGCGTGCTGACCTGGGTGCCATCGCGGTGCCGCAGCAGTTCCATCTTCAGGTCGACGGTATCGGTCAGCAGCAGCTTCAGTCCGAGCCCGCTGCGTGCCTCGACCCCGGCACGCAGGCCAAGGCCGCGATCGAGTTCCAGCCAGTCGATCACGCCATAAGGCACGAGGTTGTCGGTCAGGCGATAGCCCACGTACTGGTAGAAGGCGAGGTTGTGCTCCGTGCCGCGCGAACCGTCGCTGCTGGCGATCTCGGTGAGCCACTCCGTCCTGCCCAGCTGCCACTTCATGGAGGTGGTGAAGACCTCGAGCATGTCCAGCTGCACAGGGTGCGCATGCGCGACCGCGGCGCTTAAGGGCATGGCCATGTCCATGCCCAGGGTGTCATGGTGCGGCAGCATGACGGCCATGGTGGTGATGCCGTGACCGACCTGATGTGCCTCGTTGCGATGCCAGCCGAAGCGCAGGACATCGCCGTCCAGGCTCTGCCACCCGAAGGACACCGTTTCGGACAGGATGCCGTGGGGGAACAACTTGTTCTCGTAGCGATGACCCGCGCCCAGGGCGATGTCATAGAAGAAGCCGCGATCCCCCAGGGCACGCCCGCCGACGCGCAAGGCGCTGTCATGCAGCGGGATGAACTTGTCCAGCGACAGAGGGCGGCCGATGGAGGGATAGAACAGCCTGCCGTGATGAAACGAGTCGTTCCAGTAATTGACCGGGGTGTGGCTCTTGCCGAACAGCACGTAATGATTGTTCGGCAGTTCGTAACGCAGTTGCCAGCGCTCGGACTTGTACACATCGTCGCGGTAGCGCTTCGGCTGATAGGTCCCCTCGTAGAGCAGACTGAGGCGTTCCCCGAGATTCAGGCCTGCGAAGAGCGCTGTCTCGCCGAGCACGATATTGTCGCGCTTGCCAGCGCTGGCATGGGCGTCATTCAAGAACGCTTCGGCATGCGAGTAAAGATTCCAGGTCAGGGGGTGATCCCCGGACGCGCTCATCTCGTGGCCCGAGGCCGCGAGCGCGGGAGTGATGTGCAGCGCCAGAGCGGCGCTCAACGCGAAACGAAGCATGTCATGTCCCGAATGTGGCAGCGCACAGAGTCCCGTCTTTTCAGGGGGTTAGGCAGTGTCTGATGGATTGGCTTGCGACAGGATGCTAAAGCAAGCCAGAGCGCGGGACTGTATAGATTTGTATCTAAAACGGGCTCGCGCCGGGCCGCAAAAGCCTGGCGCGAGCACTGTCAGGAGGGGTGGCGGGGCCTGTCAGCCCCCGATCTTCACATAGCCCTGACGACCGAGTTCGATCAGGGTGGTCAAGGCCCAGTAATCCACCTGGATCTCATCCAGCAGGTCCGCGTCAGTCAGCCCGCGCGCCAGCACACCCTGGCCGCACAGGTGGAAACTCACCCCGGCAGCGTGCAACTGCTGAATCAGCGTGATGTTGGGATTGTCCTTGCCATCGTGACGGGCCTTGAAGGCCTCGTTGGTCAAGCCAATCAGACCGGAGCCCTGATGCAGCACCACGGCAATCTTGCGCTTTTCCTGGGGCACGCCCAGATTGGCCAGCGTGTTCACGTAGCGGGCCAGCAGCGGCAGCATCGGGTAGGGGTCGTCCAGGTTGTCATCCGCGACCACGAAGTCGAACACCACCTTGTACTCGGTGTTCGGGTCGGGGGTCAGATGAGCCCCGGGATAGTCCCGTGCCGGCTCCACGCCGGGAATCGGGAGCTGGGCCAGGGCGGCGGACGGCGCGAGGAAGGCGAAGGCGAGCCAGGCGGCCAGCCAGAGTTTCAGGTTTTGCATGATTGTGTCTCCTTGAGAGTCAAGTGAGGGCAGCAGATGGGCTCGACTATACGCCCGCCAAACTGCCACGCAAAGCGACCCACCACCCCTGCGGCAGTAGGTCGCAGCTAGTGGAGACGGCCGCACAGGCGTAGTCTGTGCCCACGCCACCGTGAAGCAGCAGCACGCGTGGCGGCAACGCCAAGCCCCCATCACAACAACAAGCGCTGGAGTCGACCATGCACACCCCTTCCCAGGACACCCCTTCGTTCCCCGTTTCTCGCCGCCGCTTCCTGGCGCTGGCCGCCTCCGCCACGGCGCTGACTGGCGCCCTGCTCCGTTCCCCGGCGGCGCGAGCGGCCAGCGGCACCGTCGTCCCCGACGTGAAGGCCCTGGTGTTCGACGTCTTCGGCACGGTGGTGGATTGGCGCGGCTCGGTGATTCGCGAGGGGCAGCTGCTGGCGGCGCGCAAGGGCTACACCGGTGTGGACTGGGCGCAGTTCGCCGATCGCTGGCGCGCCGGCTACAGCCCCGCGATGAATCGGGTGCGCAGCGGCGAGCTGCCGTGGACGAAACTCGACGATCTGCACCGCATGGTACTGAACGAGCTGGTGCAGGAGTTCGCGCTGACGGGGCTCAGCGAGGCTGAGCTGGAACACTTCAATCAGGCCTGGCACCGGCTCTCGCCCTGGCCGGACTCTGTGGCGGGCCTGCTGCGGCTGCGCAACGAGTACACCATCGCGCCGCTGTCCAACGGCAATGTCTCGCTGCTGCTCAACATGGCGAAGAACGCGGGCCTGCCCTGGGACACCATCCTCTCGGCAGAGCTGTCCTATCACTACAAGCCCGACCCGGAGGCGTATCTGAAAGCGGCGGAGCTGTTCAGCCTGCGCCCGGAGCAGGTGATGCTGGTGGCGGCGCATCCGAGCGATCTGCGCAGTGCGGCCGAGGCAGGCCTGCGCACGGGCTATGTCCATCGCCCGCTGGAGCGCGGCGCGGAGCGGCCCACCGTGCCACCGGCGCGGGACGAGTTCGATGTGTTCGCCGAGGATTTTCTGGACCTGGCGCGGCAGCTGGGGGCCTGAGCCCGTCAATTGCGGCAGACGATGCAATCGTTTATCGTCCGCCGCAGCTTCGGCCTGGCCGGAAAACCAACAACAAGGACCTCCCCATGGACTCCCTTCTGGCCATCGCGCCATCGGCGCTTGCGCTGCTGCTTGCCTTCACCACCCGTCGCGTCATTCTCTCGCTGCTCAGTGCCGTGGTGCTGGGCTACGCGATCCTGAACCAGTATCACCCCTTGAACACGGCTGTGGCGGTGTTCAACGAAGGCATCTTCACGCAGCTGGAAGGCAGCAACGCGCAGATCATCATCGTCATCACCCTCATCTCGGGCTTCATCTATCTGCTGGAAGCCTCCAGCACCATGCGGGCCTTTTCGGCCTTGCTGGGCACCCATGTGACATCGCCAATGAAGATCAAGCTGAGCACGCTGGCCAGCGGCCTGGTGATCTTCTTCACCGACTCGGGCAATTCACTGATCCTCGGTCCCGTGTACCGTCCGGTCTACGACAAGCTGAAGATCTGCCGCGAGAAGCTGGCCTATATCATCGATTCCACGTCCTCCCCGGTGTGCGTGCTCATTCCCATCATCAGCTGGGGCGCCTACACCATGGGACTGATGGAATCCGCCTATGCCGACCAGGGCATCGTCAAGGACGGCTTCACCGCCTTCCGCGAAGTCTGGTTCTACATGCTCTACCCGCTGCTCACGCTGGCAGGCGTCGCCTTTGTCGCCGTGTTCAATGTCTGGCTGGGGCGCATGCGCACGGTGCAACAGGCGCTGCTGGCCGGGACGCATCACTACGAGGACACGCAGACGGAACTGCCGGCGTTGAGTGAAGCCCTGCAGCAGCACGGGGCGCGCGTGGTGGCGGTGGCACTTGGCACCTTGTTCCTGTCGATGATCGCCCTCTTCACCTATTTCATCCTGCAGCAGGGCATGCTCGGCGGCCCCACCATCCGCATCACGCTGGCGCTCTCCTACACGCTGGCCACGCTGACCACCATCCTGGCCCTGCACCGCCTGGGGATCTTCGATTTCAGCAGCAGCTCGAAGGCCTTCTTCAACGGCATGGGGCGCATCATGCCGATCCTGTGCATCCTGCTGCTGGCCTGGACCCTGAGCGACGTGATGGCGGCGCTGGACACCGGCGCGGCCATCGCGCGCCTGCTCAATGCGGTGAACTTCCCCGTGTGGCTGCTGGCCAGCATGATCTTCCTGATTGCCTGCGCGCTGTCGCTGGCCACCGGCTCGTCCTGGGGCACCTTCGCGCTGGTGATTCCGGTGGCCGTGGCGGTGGCGGTGGCACTCGAGGCGCCCGTCATCATCTGCATCGGGGCAGCGATCAGCGGCGGCCTGTTCGGCGATCACGCCTCGCCGATCTCCGACACCACCGTGCTGTCGTCGATGTCCAGTGGCGTGAACCATATGTCGCATGTGGAAACGCAGTTTCCGTACGCCCTGCTCTCGGCCGGCCTGAGTTTCATAGGCTTCATCCTGGCCTCGCTGCTGCTGAGTGCAGGCGCTTCTGCCGCCTGGCTGCCCGTGCTGCTCATGACCGTCGTGGCCGGCGTGGCCTACTTCGTGCTCGGACACTCGCGCCTCGGGAGACTCGACACATGAAGACGCTGTGGTTGCGCAAGGAAGACAAGCCCGGCGAGGCCAGGGTGGCGCTGACGCCAGCCGGGGCCCGTATGCTGGTGAACGAGGGCGTGCCGGTCTTCGTGGAGCGCTGCGACAACCGAGTGTTCCGCGACGAGGAGTACACCGCGGCAGGCGCTGTGCTGACGCCGCTGTCCTGGTGGCAGGCACCACATGACGCCGTGGTGCTGGGACTCAAGGAACTGGCGGAAGCAGACACGCCCATTCAGCACACGCACATCTACTTCTCCCATACCTTCAAGGGCCAGAGCGGCGCGGCGGCCGTGCTGCAGCGTCATGCGCGCGGGCATTCCGAACTGTTCGATCTGGAATTCCTGCAGGACGATCAGGGGCGTCGCATCGCGGCCTTCGGCTACTGGGCCGGGTTTGTCGGCGCGGCGCTGGGGATGCTGGGCGTGGCGCATTACCAGCGCACCCAGGCCCCTTTCCCTGCCGTGCATCCCTTCGCCAGCCAGAAGGCACTGGTGGAAGCGGTGCAACAGGCGCTGGGGGACCAGGCGCTCAAGGTGCTGGTCATGGGAGCGCTCGGGCGCTGCGGCACCGGCGCCACCGACTTGCTGCGGCAGTTGCCGCACGTGACCCTCAGCCGCTGGGACCTGCCGGAATTCAACGCGGTGGAGAAGCCCATCGCGGCGCTGCTGGAGCAGGATGTCTTCGTGAACTGTGTGTATCTGCGCGAACCGATCCGGCCCATGGTGGACACCGAGCTGCTGGCGCGCAATCGGCGGCTGCGCATCATCAGCGATGTGAGCTGCGATCCGAACAACCCGAACAATCCCATTGCCGTCTACAGCGCGACGACGTCGCTGGACGCGCCCTTCTGCCGCGCGCAGGGCAGTGCCGACTGGCCGGTGTACGTGCAGGCCATCGACCACCTGCCCACCTTGCTGCCGCGCGAGGCGTCCGAGGAGTTCGCGGCGGCCTTGCTGCCGCACTTGCTGGAGTTTCTGCGCAGCGCGCAACTGCCCATGGTGTGGCGCAATGCCGCCGCGCGTTATCAGCAAGCGAAGGCGCGTTACGGGCTCCTCGACTGAGGCCGCGTCAGCGGGCTCACACTGCGTTGTCGACCATCTGCTTCGTCTTCGCTTCGACTTCCTGCGCCACCGCGCGCAGCTGCGGGTCATCGGACAGCGCCGCCAGCATGTCGGCGGGGCGGATCAGCCCGATGCGCGTGACACCCTTTTCCGTGAACACCGAGATGCGGCAGGGCAGCGCCATGTTCAGGCGCATGTCGACGTCGAGCACGCGTGCGGCCTGCACGGGGTTGCACACCTCGAACACGCGGCATTGCTCCTTGAAATCCACGCCCTTGCTGCGCAGGGTGTTGCCGAGATCGTGAATGTGCAGCACGCCGAAGCCGAGCTGCTTCACCTGGGCTTCCAGGGCGGCGGAGGCGTCCTCGAAGGACTTTGGGGAATTGACGATGTAGTACATGGGGGGGTCCTAAGTGTTTGAGCTGATCAATTGGCCCAGGCGAATTCGCTGACGGCGTCTATGGATCGCTGCCTCCAGAGCTGCAGGCAAAGCCGTGGATTGCTCCTTTGCACAGGCACTCGCGAAAGCGTCGAAACTCCCGGCATCCAGGCATAGTTCATGTTCCGTTTGCCAATCCTCTTCGGACATTGGATCCAGCGGATTATCAAAATCTCTTTCTTCGATTGCCATGGGTTGGCTCCTCCAGGAAGCACTCAGCCCAGGATTCTAGCTCACAACGACCATCCAACAAGCGCCTGCCAGCGTAATCTCTTGCAAAGGAGCCCTCACATGACTGCACGCCTCATCACCCTGTTCATCACCCTGTTCTGGAGCCACGCCCTCATGGCCATCGAAGAACCTGCCTATGCTGTCGTGGCCACCGGCCCCGACGTCGAGTACCGCCAGTACGCGCCCTATCTGGTGGCCGAGACCGTCGTCGACGCCAGCCTGGAGCGCAACGAGGCCGCCAATGTCGGCTTCAAGCGGCTGTTTGACTACATCACCGGCGACAACACGGGGCAGGCGAAGATCGCCATGACGGCACCGGTGCAGCAGTCGACCCGCGGCGAGAAGATCGCCATGACCGCGCCGGTGCAGCAGGACAGCAGCCCCGAGGGCTGGCGCATCGCCTTCGTGGTGCCGGCGCAATACACCCTCGACACCGTGCCCATGCCCACCAGCCCCCTGGTGCGCATCCGCGAGGTGCCCGGGCAGTTGATGGCGGTTCACCGCTACTCTGGCCGCTGGACCGACGCGAACCTGCGCGAGCACCAGGCTCTGCTGCTGCAGGCCCTGAGTGAGGCCGGGATTGCGCCCGCCGGCGAACTGATGAGCGCCGCCTACAATCCGCCCTTCATGCCACCCTTTCTGCGTCGCAACGAGGTGATGGTGGCGGTGCCGCAGGTGCCGGCCTCCGCAGCGAACTGAGTTTGATACGTTTCTGTACAAAATTTGACGTGTCACGCGCACGACCCGGGTATAGCATGGAGCACTAGAACGCAGCCAGCACGCGCTCGGAGTGGACAGTGCCAGACAACAGCCCGGCGGAAGGTCTCAAGTTCGAGATCTTCCCGTGGAACGACAGTTTCGCCACAGGCATTGCCCTGATTGACGAACAGCACAAGCAACTGGTCGCGATCATGAACCGCCTCGCGCGGCATTTCGTGGCGGGAGCGCATGCGCCCGAAGAGATCGAGCGCATCATCACCGAACTGGCCGATTACGCCGACTACCATTTCCGCAGTGAAGAAGAAGTCTGGCACCGGCACTTCAACGGTCACCCCCTGCTGGCCGATCATGAACACGCCCACCACGACTTCTTCGCCAAGGTGGCCAGCATCCGCCAGGCCCAGGGCTCGCTGGAAGATTTTGCCGACGACCTGTTCGGCTTCCTCACCCGCTGGCTCGCCTTTCACATTCTCGACAATGACAAACGCATGGCGCTGGCCACCCTGAGTCTGGATGCCGGTGCCAGCATGGCCGATGCCCTGCATGACGCCGATACGCAGATGACGGGCGCCCTGGCGGTGTTGATCCGCACCGTGCTGGACATGTATGGCGAGCTGAGCGCCAACACCATCGAGCTGATGCGCCAGCGGCTGGCCCGCCAGCGCGCCGAGGATGCCCTGCACGACACGCAGAAGGAACTGGCAGAGCGCAATCTGTCCCTGAGCGAGGAGCGCTATGCCGTGCTCTTCGACGCCATTCCGGATGGCGTGGTGGTGGCGCAGATTCCCAGCGGGCGCATCGTCGATGTGAACAGCCTGATGGGCGCGATGACGGGTTACTCCCTGCCGCACCTGCGGGAACTGTGCATTTTTGACCTGCACCCGGCCTCTGACCGCGAATTCCATATCGCCAACCTCGCCCAGCTGGCGCAGATGGCCCTCACGGAGAACACCCAGGCTCGCTTCGAGGCGCAGCTGGTGCGGGCCGACGGCCGCCAGATCGACGTCGAGGTGACTGTGCGCGGCCCCTTCCGCCGCGGCGACGAGCTGTGCCTTGTCGGGGTGATGCGCGACATCCGCGAGCGCAAGAAGCACCGCGAGGCACTCGAGCATGTGGCCTATTTCGACGAACTGACGGGGCTGCTCAATCGCAATGGCATCAAGCGCCATCTGGAGGCGCTGATTCCCCGCCGTCCCGACAGTGTCCTGGTGGTGCATGCCGATCTGGACAATTTCACCCGCATCAATGAACGCCACGGCGCCGAGGCGGGCGACCGCCTGCTGCAGGCCTTCGCCGAGCGCCTGCGCAGCGCCCTGCCTGTCGATTGCCGGCAGGCGCGCCTGGGCGGTGACGAATTCCTGCTGGTGTTCGAGACTGCACCCGCGCAGACCGAGCTGCCCCCCTTCATCGCGACGCTGATGCACACCCTGCAGCAGCCGCTGCGCGCCGGCGATGCCGAGATCCCCGTCACCGTGAGTCTTGGCCTGAGATACTGCGAGAGCCTGCAGCACACCAGCGCGGAAGTGCTGCTGCGGCAGTCCGCTCATGCGCTCTATCTGGCCAAGATCCAGGGCGTGTCGCAGTACCACGTGCTGGATCAGGAACAGGAGAATGCCGAGCGCCGGCGCAATGCCCTGCGCAGCCAGATCGAGCACGGCCTGCACACGGGCCAGTTCGAACTCTTCTTCCAGCCCAAGGTGGACATGCAGGAGCGCCGCGTGATCGGTGCCGAGGCGCTGATTCGCTGGCGTCATCCCCAGGAAGGCCTGCTCAGTCCCGCCCTGTTCATACCCGCCACGCAGAACCATGCCATCGGCGTGGCGATGGACGACTGGGTGCTGCACAAGTCCGTGCAGCAACTGGCACTCTGGCAGCAGCGCTGGCCCGACTTGAAACTCAGCTGCAACATCAGCGCCATGAGCGTTCAGGACCCGACGTTCACGAATCGTCTGACCAGGATGCTGGCCGAGCAGGCACAGGTACAGCCGCAGGCACTGCAGATCGAACTGCTGGAAAGCAGCGCGATGCAGGACATGAATGTGGCCATCGGCACGCTGGAGCGCTGCCGCGCACTGGGCGTGAGCATCGCCATCGACGACTTCGGCACCGGCTATTCCTCGCTGTCCTATCTCAAGCGGCTGCCGGTGAACTGGCTGAAGCTGGACCAGTCCTTCGTGGCGGAGATGAGCAGCAAGCCCGATGACGTGGCCATCATCGAGGGCATCGTCGCCATCGGCCAGGCCTTCGGCCTGCAGATGATTGCCGAGGGCGTGGAAACCGAGGAACAGATGCAGCTGCTGGTGGGGCTGGGCTGTCGCTACGGCCAGGGCTATGCCATCGGCCGCCCCATGCCGGTGCTGGAGTTCGAACGCTGGATGTACGAGTGGCCGCAGCGCGCCGCGGCCCAGCGGTCTCAGTCGTCGGCGTAAGTGGCGGCGATCTCGCGGAACTGCCCCTCGATCTTCAGCAGGGTGTCCAGCAGCAGAGGGTCGAAGTGCGTGCCACGGCCCTCGGCGATGATGCCGAGCGCCTTCTCGTGGGAAAACGCCTCCTTGTAGACCCGCTTGCTGATCAGCGCGTCATAGACATCGGCCAGCGCCATCAGCCGCGCTGACAGCGGAATCGCCTTCCCCGCCAGCCCCTCGGGATAACCCGTGCCGTCCCACTTCTCGTGATGGTAGTGGGCAATTTCCTTGGCCAGCTGCAGGAACTCGAACTCCACTCCCAGCGCCTTTTCGGCACGCTCGATGGACTCCGCGCCGATGGCGGCGTGGCGTTTCATGATCTCGAATTCCTCGGGCGTGAGCCGCGCCGGCTTCAGCAGGATGTGGTCGGGAATGCCGACCTTGCCGATATCGTGCAGCGGGGCGGACACGAACAGGCGGCGGATGTAGTCAGGCGTCAGGATGGCGCTGTAGTCGGGGTGATCGACCAGTTGCTCCGCCAGGGCGCGCACGTAGTTCTGCGTGCGGCGGATGTGATTGCCGGTCTCGTTGTCCCGTGTCTCGGCCATGGAAGAGAGGGCCAGCACCGTCACGTCCTGCACTGTCTGCAGTTCGTGCGTGCGCAACTTGACCTGCTCTTCCAGTTCGAGCGCACGATTGCGCAGCAGCCGGCGAGAGGCCAGCAGGCTCAACTGGGTGCGCACGCGCATCAGCAGCAGACTGGGATTGATGGGCTTGGCGATGTAATCGGCGGCTCCCAGTTCCAGACCGAGCGCCTCGTCACTGGGCTCATTCAGGGCCGTCACGAAGATCACCGGAATATCATCGCTGGCCGGGTTCTCCTTCAGCTGTCGGATCACGTCATAGCCGTTCATGTCCGGCATCATCACGTCCAGCAGGATCAGATCCGGCGGCGTCCTGTTGAACACCAGGTCCAGCGCGCGCGGCCCGCTGTTGGCGACCATCACACGGTAGTGAGGCTTGAGCAGTTCTGCCATGAGATGCAGGTTCTGCGGGACATCGTCCACCACCAGCAAGGTGGCCGGGAATTCAGGTTCAAGCATCCTGTGTCTCCAGGGAAGGGCTAAGGGGAGTTGCCTTGTCAAGGCGCTGCCGCAACAGCCTGGCAGCACCATCGAAATCAAACTGGGTCAGCGCGTCGTCCCATGCCGTGCGCTCCTCGCCCAGCCAGACGGACAGCGCGACAGCCTGCTGCTGCGCCAGCTCGATGGCGTCCAGCGACCCCTCGTCCAGCAGGCGCAGCAAGGCCTCCAGTGTCTCCTGCAGGGCCGGTGCGGGTGCGCTGGTCTCGCGGCCATCGGGACCCTTGAGCGGCAAGGACGGGGCCTGAGCCCGTGCCTCGGCCGGGTTCGCGGGAGGAAGCCAGGGCAGGATGCGGGCCAGCAGACTGCTGGCGCTGAAGGGCTTGGCGATCAGATCCTTCATGCCTGCCGCCCGGCAGCGTTCGCGCTCCTCGGCGCTGGCGCTGGCCGAGACGGCCAGGATGGGCACGGCGCGCATCAGATTGAGCGCGCTCAGGCGCTGAGCCAGCTCCAGGCCACTCTGGCGGGCCAGGTAGATGTCGAGCAGGGCCATGTCGAAGTGCCGGTGCTCGTTCACGGCCTCCAGGGCTTCCTCGATGGTCTGGGCCGCCACCACCAGGGCGCCCTTGCGGCTGAGAATCTCGCGCAGCACCCGCAGATGCAGCGCATCATCGTCCACCGCCAGGATGCGGCGACCGGCCAGGGGCCGCCCGTCGGGCAAGGGCGTCATGCTGACGGCATCGGCAGGCGGGAGCGCGGCAACCGGCTTGCCCTGGCCCACCCGGGCGGTGAACCAGAAAGTGGCGCCCTTGCCTGGCTCGCTGAACACGCCCACCTGGCCGCGCATCAGGTCGGCCAGGCTCTTGACGATGGCCAGCCCGAGGCCGGTGCCACCGTACTGCCGCGTGGTGCCGCTGGTGGCCTGGTCGAAGGGCAGGAACACCCGTGCCTGCTGCTCCCGACTCAGGCCGATGCCGGTGTCGCTCACTTCCAGCCGCAGCTCGAGAGCCCCGTCCGGCAGCTCGACACAGGCCACGCGGATGCCCACCTCGCCGCGCTCGGTGAACTTGACGGCATTGCTGAGGAAGTTGACGAGCACCTGCAACAGGCGATGCCGATCCCCCAGCAACTCGCGTCGCACATCGCAGTCCTGCCGGACATTGAGCTGCAGGCCCTTGGCATCGATGCGCGCCTTCATCATTCCCACCGCCTCGTCCAGCAGGGTCTGCACCTCGAAGGGCAAGGTCTCGAGCACTAGCTTGCCCGCCTCGATCTTGCTCAGATCGAGAATGTCATTGATCAGGGACATCAGCATCGTGCCGGCGCCGGCGATGGCCGTCAGATGGCGGTCGCGGTCCTCCTGACTGGCGGCCTGCTGGGCCAGATAGGTCAATCCGATGATGGAGTTCAGGGGCGTGCGGATCTCGTGACTCATGGTGGCCAGGAACATCGACTTGGCGCGGTTGGCGACATCGGCGTCGCGGGACATGCGCAGCAGGTGGGCCGTCTGCTCGTCCACCAGCTGTGTCAGCTCGTCACGATGGCGCGCCAGCTCCCGCTCGCGTGCCACATCGGCACTGATGTCACGTCCTGCGCCTCGATACCCCTGGTAAACCCCCTTGCTGTCGTGGAAGGGCTTGCCGCGCATCTCGTGACTCAGAACGCCAACCGCGGTGCGAATCTCGTAGCGGATCGTGAAGCTCTTCTGTGCGGACATGGCGAGGCGACAGGCCGTCCAGCCACCCTCCGGAACCATGCCCGGCAGTTCCCAGAAGCACAGCCCCAGCGGCGCTCGCCCGAGCTGCTGCTGGACCGGCGCCGCCAAGGTGAGCAGGCACAGACGACCCAAGGAATCGGTTTCCCAGAACCAGTCGGTTGAAATCGCCGCGATGTCGCGCACCCGCTCTATGGCCTGCAGCCGACCTCTTTCCGCCCGACGCCAGGGCGTGAACAGGTACTTGTCGAGCATTTGCAAGGCCAGGACATACAGCAGCAGGGACACGACCACGAACAGCACCATCCAGGGCAGACGGTCACGCAGCGAGGTCTGCAGCGTGACGTGGACATGGGTGCCCTGCGCAGTGGTGAACTGCCCTTCGTAGGAGGTCGTGGGCCAGGGCAGCTCGCGCGCCCCCAGCACCAGCGCATTGTCTGCGGTCGCGATCTCGATGCCGACCTCAGTGCCGAACACCGTCACGGCGACGTTGCGCCAGACCTCCTGCTGGGCGGAGTCAGCGACTTCGCGGCTCTGGGGCAGCGAGGCCAGCACACGCGAGAAGATCAGGACTTCGTCGGCCAGCACCTGATCACGTTCCACGAACTGACGCACATTGAACAGCAGCGCGGGCCCCAGCAGGAACAGGGCGAGCAGCACCAGCGCGGCGAGGCGGCTGAAGGCCAGCAACCGCATGACGGAGAAGTCCTCCGGCAGCGGGGCAGAGGCCTCCTGCGAAGCCACGGCAGTGGCGTTCAGGCGCTGAGCTGTCGGTACCACGGAGCGTCATCCATCCGTTGATTGAGGGGGAATTTCAGGCGGCTATGATGCCGCAGCGAGACCGGCGCGCCCGCGCTTTCTTTGTACAAGTTTGTTTCAAATACGGGGGATTTCCGCCACGAATTCCCCGGGGCCGTTACAGTGCAAGGCACTGTCGTCCTTCTGTCGCGAGTGTCTGCCCATGTCCTTTTCCGCTCCGTTTCCCCGCATCGCACTGCACGGCCTGTGGCTGCTGGCGCTGAGCCCCCTGACGCCGGCCGCCGAGTTGCAGCTGGAGCAGATCATCGTCACCGCCACCAAGCGGGAAGAACCCCTGCAGCAGACGCCCTTGTCCCTGCTGGCGCTGGATCGCGAGCAGCTGCGCGATGCTCACGTGAGCGACCTGGGCGCGCTGCGCCAGCAGGTGCCTGGTCTGCAACTGCTGCCCCATCCCAATGCCGAGGGCACCTTGCGGGTGTACCTGCGCGGCATCGGCAACGCGGACGAACAGCTGACCCAGGACCCTTCCGTGGCCATGTATGCCGACGGGGTGTATCTCTCGCGCAGCCAGGGCCTGGGCCTGGAGCTGCTGGAACTGGAACGGGTGGAAGTGCTGCGCGGCCCTCAGGGCACGCTCTATGGCCGCAATGCCACGGGCGGCGCGATCAATCTCGTCAGCCGGCGGCCCTCGGCCGAGGCGGCCGCCTGGGCGCACACGGCCTCGTTCGGCAGCCGCGGCCTGCTGCGCCATCGCACCACGGCCAATCTGCCGCTGGGCGAGACACTGGCCCTGCGCGTGGGGCGCATGACCACACGCGAAGAGGGGTTCGTGGACAATGCAGGCACTGGTGCCTCGCGTTTCGGTGACCGCGAGCGCGACGCCACGCGCGTCGATCTGCTGTGGCAGCCGCTGCAGCAGGCCAGCCTGCGCTATGTGCTGGATGACAGTGGCCTGCAGGACAGCCCGGCGTTCATCGGACGGGTGCCGCTGGACAGCGAGTTCCATGAGGCGCCCCGGGCGGGCAGCGCATCCGTGCGCAATCTGCCGCTCAACTCGGCCGCCAGTCGCAGCCACAGCCTGAGCGCCGAATGGCAGTTCGCCAACGGCAGCACCCTGCGCAGCCTCAGCAATCTGCGCACGCTGCAGGACAGCCAGTTCCAGGACTACCACACAGGCGTCTTCTCGCCCCTGCCGCTGTTGCAGACCTCGGCCGCCGGCGACCAGCGCCAGCGCAGTCAGGAAGTGCAGCTGATCAGCCCCGCCGAGCGCAGCATCAGCTATGTGCTGGGCGCCTACTGGTTCATGGAGGACGCCACGCGCGGGGCCGGCAACTTCACCCCGGCCAACAAGACCAATCGGCTGGTGCAGGGCCGCGACGTGCAGAACCGCTCCCGCGCGCTGTTTGGTCAGGTGCAGTGGACGCCAGCTGCCCTTCCTGCCCTGCGCCTGGGGCTCGGGCTGCGCCGTTCGCTCGACGAGCGCCGCGCCCTGGTGGAGCGCTTCGTGCAGAACACCGGGACAGGGGTGACGACGCGCAATCCCATCCCGGGCGAGGGTCGAGCCGGGTTCGATGACACCAGCCCGTCCCTGAGCGCGAGCTGGCAGTGGTCCGCCACCACCCTGCTCTACGCCAAGGTGGAACGTGGCTACAAGAGTGGCGGCTTCAATGTGCGCGCCAGCACCCCGGCCCGCTTCAACGAAGGCTTCGACGACGAACATCTGGTGGCGCGAGAACTCGGCCTGAAGTGGGAAGCGACGGACCGCCGCGCGCGGCTGGCCCTGGCGCTGTTCGACTCGCTGTACCGCGACATTCAGCTGAACGTGCAGTCGGACCCGAGCAACATCGTGCTGTCGGATGTGCTCAACGCAGGGATCGCCCGCATTCGCGGCGCGGAGCTCGACGCAGACGTGCTGCTGGGCGGCGCGTGGCGGCTTTACGGGCGCTACGCGCGTCTGTTGCCCCAGCTGGACACCGTGCGCAATGCCCGCGGCCAGAATGTGGCCGGCCAGTACCGCTTCATGGCCGCGCCGGAGCAGGCCTTCACGCTGGGCGCCGAGGTGCGGCTGCCCGGGATCGGCGTCGGCGAACTGACCGCCTCACTGCAGCATGCCTGGCAGTCCGAGACCTATGGCAGCGCCACCCTGGATGCCGGCCGCTATGTGCTGGACGCCTGGGGCGTGACCGATGCCCGTGTGCGCTGGCAGTACACCCGGGGCGCCTACACCCTGGACCTGTCGGCGTGGGGCCGCAATCTCGCCGACGAGACCTATTACCTCGCGCACTTCAATGGCGGCGCCGGCGCGCCGGTGCCCTCGGCCATCTGGGGCGCGCCACGCAGTCTGGGGATGGACGTGACGCTGGCGTGGAACTGATACATTTTTGTACACACGCGGCGCTTGCACCTCCCCTACAATGGCGGGTTTGAGCAACCTCTCGGCCCGGAGCCCTCACCATGTTCAAGCCATCGCCCAGCATTCTTGCGCAGGTCCTGCAGCCGGACAGTACCCTGTCGCAACGCCTGAGCAGTCTGCACCTGAACCTGCTGGATCAGGTTCCCGCCGTGGAGCGCATTGCCTGCGCACTCTACGATGGCTCCACCGGCGAGCTGAAGACCTTCATCAACAGCAACCGCAGCGGCGTGCCGATCCAGGCCTACCACTATCCGATCAGCGCCAGCAGGTCGCTCGGTCACATCATGGAAACGGGCAAGGCACGGGTGATCGACCAGATCCAGCACCAGGTGAGCGCCAACGCCGAGCATTCACGCTGGTTGCTGCAGCAGGGCTACCAGTCGTCCTACACGGTCCCCATGTACGACGCCGGGGGCTTTGTCGGCCTGATCTTCTTCGATTCCCTGCGCTCCCATGCCTTCACGGAGGCGGTGCAACGCGACCTGCTGGTGTATTCCACCTTGATCAATCTGACGGTGTCCGCCGAGCTGGCGGCGATCCAGTCCATCATCGGCTCGGCGCACGTGGCGCGCGACTTCGCCAATCTGCGTGACTTCGAGACGGGCGCGCATCTGGAACGCATGGCGCAGTATGCCGAGATGATCGCACGCGAGCTGGCCACGACCTTCGGCCTGACCGACGAGAACATTGCTCACATCCGTCTGTTCGCCCCGCTGCACGACATCGGCAAGATCGGCATCCCCGACAGCATCCTGCTCAAGCCCGGACGGCTCGACGTGCAGGAACGAGAGATCATGAAGTCTCATGTGGCGCTGGGGGCGCAGATGATCGACAAGATCGTGGCCGACTTCAATCTGGGCCACATGCCCGACACCCGCATGATGCGCAACGTGGTGGCCTGCCACCACGAGTTCATGGATGGCAGCGGCTATCCCGCGGGGCTCAAGGGCGATGCCGTGCCGGTGGAAGCACGCATCATCACGGTGTCGGACATCTTCGATGCGCTGACCAGCAAACGCCCCTACAAGCGCGAGTGGTCGGTGGAAGATGCCGCCGCCGAGCTGCGCCGCATGACGGCCGAAGGCAAGCTCGACGAGCGCTGCGTGGAAGCCCTGCTCAAGGACCGCGAACGCGTGCAGCGCATCATCGACACCCACGTAGATCCGGAGTGAGGCTGCGCGCCGTTCATCTTTCTTTAATTTTCGGTTCAAGTGCCTTTCAGGCTGCCTCGTTAAGCTCGTCCGCATGATTCAACACAAGGAGAGAGATCATGCGCTTGATGACCAGAACCACCCTCGCCACCCTGCTCTGCGCCACCCCGGTGCTGGCCCTGGCGGCTGAGCCGATCAGCCACGTGGATGATGCGGTGATCGATGCCCAGCACGAGGCGCTGGCGCAGAACACCGCCGGCAAGGGCTTCGGGCCGCAGTCGCCGCGCGACCTGGAATTCGCCGGCGGTGAGAACGACCGCGTGTTTTCGCCGGCACCGCCCCACACCGCCATGAACCTGTGCAACATCCACTTCCACAAGGGCGCTGAGCATCGCGGCGGCGAGTTCACCACCTACGCCGGCAATGGCGACGGCCACGGCTATGGCACAGGGTTTCTGTACAACGGCAGCCTGAGTGCCGCGCAAATGGCACCCGTGTCCGGCGAGATCTGCGCCAGTGATCACGGGTCCCTGCAGGTGGGCGACACCATCGAGGCCCACTATGTCTTCACCACCGCCGGGGTGACTCCGGGCGCCACGCTTGGCGCCTGCCTGAACCCTTCCACCGGCAACCCACAATTGCGGGTGGAAGGGCAGGTCTTTGTGCTGGCCAATGACCGCAACGCCCTGGATTTCACCGAACTGGCGGCGCATGGCATGCGCGATGGCTATCACCAGGCGCTCAATATCCCGAGTGATACTGGCACGCCCATTCAATATGCCGGCTCCACCACGGGGCCCGCCTACAACGAGCAGGGTTCACCGCTGCTGGTGAGCTGGAGTGTGCGGCCGGAGGTGGCCATCGTGGATATCGAGACGGTGGGTGCCTGGTGCAATGACAACGTGTTTGACGAGAAAGGCGCGCACGGGGTGCGCAATCTGGTCGAGCATCCGGAACTGCTGGCGCCTATTCAGTGACGCGCAGGCGGTAACCATTGCCCCGCAGGGTCTGGATCATGGATTCGCCCTGCGGGTCATCGATCTTCTGCCGCAAGCGGCTGACATAGACATCGACGATATTGGTCAGCGGGTCCGACTGACTGTCCCACACACGATTGAGGATGCGCTCGCGCGAGAGCACCTTGTCCTGATTCTCCAGAAAATACAGCAGCAGATCGAACTCCAGGCGCGTCAGCACCAGCTCTTCGTCGTCCCGGAACGCGAGGCGATTCTCGCGTTCCACGCGGACGCGGCCGGCGCGCAGCGGCGCTTGCTCAGGGCGTCCGCGGGCGCTGCCGCGGCGGGCCAGGGATTCGATGCGCGCCAGCAGTTCCTCGAAGTCGAAGGGCTTGCACAGGTAGTCGTCGGCCCCGCGTTTCAAGCCCGCCACCCGTTCGCTCACTTCATCCAGCGCAGTGAGCAGCAGCACCATCGCCGCCGGCGCGGCACGGCGCAGATCGGGCAGCAATTCCAGACTGTCGTCGTCCCCGAACAGGCGGTCCAGAATGATCACATCGGGCTGGTGTTGTCGGGCGAGCACGCTGAGCTCGTGCAGCTGCGTGGTGCCGACACATTCATGCCCTTCGGCGCGCAGACCGCGGGTGAGGAAATTGAGCAGGGCACGTTCGTCATCGGCCAGCAGGATGTTCATGCCGCAGCCCTCGGCAGCCACACGGTGAACACGGAGCCTTCCCCCACGATGGACTCCACGGCGATCTCGCCGCCGTGGGCCTCGATGATGGTGCGCGCGATGGCGAGCCCCAGTCCCGCGCCGTCGCCGCGCCGGTTCAGCCGCACGAAGCGTTCGAAGATCGGCCCGATGTCGCCCGGGGCGATGCCCACGCCCTCGTCCCGCAGGGCCAGCCCGATGCGCGCCGGCGTGGCGCTCACCGTCAGCGTGATCGGGCTGCCGGGTTCGGAGTACTTGATGGCATTGTCGATCAGAATCGCCAGCACCTGCCCGATTCGCTGCAGATCGGCCTGCACGGGCAGGGCCTGCGTGTCAGCGGGCAGCGCCAGCTGGAAGCGGTGCGTGTGGGCCAGCCGGCGCCACGACTCGGCCTGCTCCTGCAGCCAGGGCCGCAGGTCGCAGGTCGTTATGTCCAGGGTCAACTGACTGATCTCGGCGCGCGCCAGCAGGAGCAGATCGTCGACCAGTCGGCTCAGGCCCACGGCCTGGCCGAGGATGCTCTGCAACGTCTCGCGGTAGGCCTCGCTGTCGCTGCTGCTCTGCCGCAAGGTGACCTGGGCCTCGCCGCGAATCACGGTCAGCGGCGTGCGCAGCTCGTGGCTGAGATCGGCCAGAAACTGGCGCCGGCGCGAATCCACCGAGGTGAGCCGCTGGTTGGCGTCGGTCAGCTCGCGCGTGCGCTGGGCGACGGCGTACTCGAGCTGGCGCAGCGATTCCTCGGCCTTGGACTCATGTTCCGAGAGTTCACGTGCCATGGAATTGAAGGCCACCACGATCTGCTGGAATTCCTTGTCGAGGGTTTCCGGCAGGCGGTGCGTGTACTGCCCCAGGGCGATGGCCTCGGCGCCGTAGCGGATGGCGTCCAGGGGCTTGTAGAGCTGGTTGAGCAGCCAGGTGCAGGCCAGCACCACCAGCGGGATGCTCAGCAGCACGAAGGCCACGGTGAACCAGACGATGGCGGTGTTGAGCGTGTCGATGCGGGCATTGATGCTCGCCACCACGGTGCTCTGCCGGCGCACGGCGGCATCGATGGCTTCGCGGAACTGGTTGTCGATGGTCACTTCCAGCAGCCGCTGCACCCGCCCCTGGGCGCTGAGCGGCGCGGAATCCTCGCTGGCCACGATGGCACGGAACTCCGCGATGATGCCTTCGAGCAGGCGGGCCAGGTCCTCGGTGTCCTCCACACTGCCCTGCGTGACTTCCTCGCCCAGGGCCTCGCGCTGCTGCAGTTCCAGCGTGCGGATGCGTGCCAGCGAGGCCTCGATCTGGGTCTCCTTGTTGCGCACGTCCGCCTGGTTGGCATTGCGCCCGAAGATCAGCTCATCAGTCAGTTGCTTGAACAGGCGGTAGGACACGCTGGACAGCGTCAGGTGCTCCCCGAGCAGGGACTGGGCCATGGTGGTCTGTTCCAGGTTCTGCCGGGTGATCTGCGCCGCGATTGCCGTGGCAATCAGCGTCACGATCAAGGCCCCGGCGAAACTGGTGGCAAAGAAATACAGCTTGCGCTTGTACATCGCGGACTCCTGTCCCGGTTTCAGTGCCTCAAGTGACCCTGCCTGGCCCTGGCTTATTCCCCGTAAAGGAACGAGAAGCCGTATTCCTGGGCACGCGTCACGGCGATCACGCCGGCCGGCACCAGGTGGGAATTCGGAATCAGGTTCGCGGACAACTCGGCGAACACGGCTTCCGGTGTCTGCCCGGTGGCATTGGCAATGCCGCCGGCCTGACGACGGGTGGCACGACCGCAGACGGCGAAATGCGCGCCTTTCTCCAGCACGGACGGGATGGAATGCTGGCCGTTGGTGGGCAGCGGCACCATCATCGGATTGCTGGTGGGCA
>JACCDW011553092.1_pt1 | contig 25797 bp, 33 predicted proteins | sample 7449781 | NCBI WGS metagenome assembly JACCDW01 (sample SAMN15323449, study PRJNA562643) | freshwater metagenome | isolation source: river surface water | place: USA:Blue River Watershed | collected 2017-08-18
CTGTTCCCAGCCCGGTAGGACTCGGCACTCGCAGTTGTTGTCTTTCATTTGTTGCTCCTTTAGTTGTTTCGGATGCTAGTTGCTGAAGGGCTACAAAAGCTGGCGCATCCTTGCCAGTCAAAGCCTTATAAAAACTATTAAGCTGGTCAGCCTCTTTTAATGCTTTCGGGCCTTCCAAACTACCAATCAAAACATCGGCACGCTCGGCAGCATCTGCTTTATCTGCAGAACTGTCCATACCCCACTCGGACAAGAACTTAACTGCTGCATTATTTACAGTTTTAGCGTTTGACTTTAGAGGTACTTTTACAGCGCCAGAATTAAGGGCTGCACCGATAATCGATTTTTGCTCAGGGGTCTTGTCTTGATTTAGAGCATCAAGGTCAGCTAGGAATTTAGTAGCATCAGCCTGAGTAAATAAAGTCTTGCCTGCAACGGTATAGCGACCAGCTACTTGAGTAGGTTGAACTCCATAGGTCGATGAGATTTCATCAAACACAGCTTGTTGTTCTGCCCGTTGCTGAGCGGCTTGTTGGTCTGCTTGAGCTTGAGCTACTCTTGCGGCTTCAAGTTGAGACTCAATATTTTGTCTAGGATTTAAAACAGGGTTACTATCAATCTGAGCTTGCGCATCAGCTACTTCTTGCGCAGTTGTAGTTCTTTGGGGTGGTCCTACAAGAATTTCAGAACTATTTGCGTCAATGGCTTTATTGATTGCATTACCATCAGGTGTGCTTGCTTCGCCAGTACGAACATCTGTAGAGCCAGCTAATAAACTACCTGGAGCAGTAGCACGATTTAAAGTACCAACAACGGCACCAGTACCACCACCTAATAAACCACCTAGCGTAGCGGCACCAACAACCCCACTTAAGGGCTGAATACTTGGAGCTACTTCACCGGCAGCAAGGTTTGCGGATAGTTTTGTAACGCCCTCTTCAACAAACTCTGAACCTGCTTCGGCAAGGGTTGTTTTTAGAATGCTCTTAGTGCCAGCGGCAAATGCTTTATCAGCACCAACTAAACCTGAGGCTGCACCAATAATAAAAGGTAATGGCGCTGCACCTCTTGCTGCTTGAGTGGCAATTTGCGCTCTTTCTTCAATAGGTAAATCCTGTAATTCAGGGGCGGTCATTACCATTTGATAAGCATCACCTGAGGCTTCGCCACCGGCAAGAACTGCACCGGCAGTAGAACCCCCAGCTAAACCTGCTTTAGCAACACCGCGCTCGGAAAGACCGAGGGCGCCACCTATCATCTTTCCGCCTTTTATCGCAGCGCCGGGGCCGACAAAACTACCGATAGCTTGCGATGCGGCGAGTAAAGGGTTTTCCCTAACATACTTAAACGCACCTGCGGCTTGCTCACCTAAACTCTCAGACTGCATAGCACGACCGACTTGAAACTTAGCTTCAGCGGCTTCTAAGGATTGTTTCTTTTCACCTTCTTCGATAAATCGACCGATGGCAACAGAAGTCTCTGTTCCAGGTTTTACTAAATCAATGGCAGCTTTAGGGAAAGAGGCTATCTGGTTAACGACCTCTATAACATAATCATTTGCCGCACCTAATATGCCTCGTTTTTCAGATACGCCTAAGTAGCCTGCTACTTCCATAGGAGAAAGGCCAGTTAGTTCGACCCCTTTATCTAAGATCTCTCGATCAGTTAGGTCTTTAGCCCATGGTGCTGCTTGGCGAATATCGTCAAACAAAGACATATTGTGTTAATCCTTTAAGGTGCTACGTAGTTTCCGTCTGTATCGTCTCTTACTGCTTTAGGTGGTAATGCTGATTTTGCAGTTGGAACTGCTCCACCGGGGGGCTTACCGTTAAAATTTCTAAAGGCTTCAACAACTGGGTTAGCTGCTCCACCTGGAAGTCCTGTTGCTGGTAAAAAATTACCTGGACGCTTTGGATCAGGGACAAACAACTGCCCACCCATTGTTACAGAGCCGTCTGGATTTACAACAGGAGCTTTAGTATCAGGAGCTTTTAAAATAAGACCTAACGCAAACTTCTTAGCTTCCTCAGGAGTATATGGTTTTTTAGTTGCTGGATTAATTTCTTTCATTTCAACTAATACATCAGCATATTCTTGGGCACGACCTTTTATAGAATCTTTAGCAGTTTTGCCACCGCTGCGGAGATAGTCGCCATAAGCTTGGTAGTAAGCACCTTTATCAGAAGCTTCTTTCTCTTTAATCTTGATCTGACGCTCGCCTTGCATATAAGCAATAACTTTATCAGGTGAACCTAATAGGCTTACAGACTCATTCATAAAGCGACCCATAGCAGCTTCGGACAGTTTATCCACTGCCATATTTAAATCGCTAATGGTCTCTAGCACATCTCCCTTAGGGCCAAGAACTTGAATACGGCTACCAATACCATTTTTACCTTCAACAAACTTAAGGTTTTTCATGCCATTTTTGGTAGCAATATCATAAACACCCTTTAAGCCAAATGAGTCAGCGGCTCCTCTGATAGAAGCTAGGTCATTGTTTAACTTGTCTTGCTTTGCAAAAAACTTATCTTCGTTTTCAGATTGGCGAACAACCTGTTTTAATTGAATAGCTTCTAATGTACCTTTACGGCTAATCTGACCAGCGGCTTTTACATAGTCTTCCATGCCTTGAGCTTTAGTAAACTCAGTGGGCTTCATTACAGGAAGCGCAGCTTTTTCAACAGGAATAGCACCTTGGCGAACAGCGTTCTCGCGCATAGCACCAGCAGCAGCTTCAGCAGATGCACGCTCAAAGGCTTGATCTTTGGCAGTAGCGCCAGGTAAGGCACCTTGGTTAGAAAGCATGCGAGCTTGTTCTGTACCAATATTGCTACCGGTTTTAAGGGCTTCAGTATAGTCATCGGTTTGTCCAACACGAGCTTGAGATTGACGCCATGCTTGATCAAGTGCCTCTTTTTCGGCAATGTCTTTTATAAGTTGTTGTTTCTGAATATTACGTAAACCAGCTTCGCCTAAACGCTCATATGTGCTTAAAGCAGACTGGCCTAGAGCACCAGCAAATGCACCTAAATTAAATGCCATTTAATTCACCTTTGAGTAATCAACAGCTTTGTAGCCGTCTGCGGTTTCAAACACAGCTTCTGGAATAACTTGCTCAACCTCATGAGCCATAAGCCCACGGAATCTACCATAACCAGCGCCTTCAGAGTTTTTAAATTCCGGTTTGTATTCAAACTCATAAACAGTAAGCCCATTAGGTAATTTACCAACTACTGTAATATTTTCTTTAGTCCGAATATCAGATTTACCTGCGGCTGTTGCTGCGCCTAATGCACCCATTGAGTAGTAGTTACCTACTGCTCCAATTACAGAACCAGCTAAACTACCCCAGCCTGCAGAGCTTGCAGCATTCTGTTGTGCTTGGCGATTTTGTTCGGCCTGATAATTTTGTGATTGAATTTGATAATTTTGAATACCAAGATTACCTACTTGATTCCATCCTTGCATTGCACCACCATAAGCTTGGCCCATAGAGCTACCCATCTGAGCGTAATTAGCCATAGGTACTTGACCTGCGCTTAATGCTTGATTACCTGCGTTAAGAGCAAGTCCTGTAGAAGTCGCTTGATTGCCAAACTGGCCTTGAGATAGAGCAATCGCATCCATCTTTTTAGCCCAGCCTAACTGCTCAGCAGCAGTACGAGCACGATTAGCGGCAGCAGAACCAACCGCAGCTTCCATAATTGCATTAGCGTTCCCTGTGGATACAGCACGACCGGATGTTGGGTCAATACCAAAGCCTTGCAAACGACGCTGCTCATCAGCAGCTTTAATACTAAACGCAGACTTTACATCGCCAAGAGCCTCAGCCGCTATACGCTCACGGTTAGCCTCGGTGTCGTATTCTGCAGCGGCTTTATAAATACTTTCGCGTAATGGCTTTCCAAAAGTATCAAATTCTTGCATTGCTTTTTTAGCAGAAGAAATCTGCATTGTTTGAAGTTCTTTATCAAGAGCAAACTGTTCATCAGCCCGCATCTCTTGTTTCTCGGCCTGTTCTTTCATTTTTGGCCAGACTTCTGCTTTCCAAGACTCGAGATACTCTCTAGAAATAGCAGCTAATTCACGCTGAGCAATACCAATATTTGGATCTGGTGCAGGAGCACCGCCACCGCCACCGCCACCTTTACCACCTTCTAGTGTCATACCACGGGCAAATGGCCCTTTACCCCTAGGCTGGAACGCCCGGTCGGGTAGCATGTCATCGTATCCAAGTCTCATCGTTTCATCTCCAGCCAACGGCACTCTTCTCTAAGCATGCCATATAAAATTAAATTACTTCCGTCATCTGCGCCCCGTCTGATAATGCCTTCTCGTTTAAAGCCAAGGTGCTCATCAAAGCGCTGCGCATCTAAATTGTCTTCTCTTACTAAACCACCTACTCGGTAGCACTTCAATTGTATAAAAGGGTAAGCAAAACAACGATATAGATAATCTCGTGTCAACCACCTGCGCCCCGGTTCTGCCGCCACATGCATCATAATTGACGGGCCGGTATACAAATTAAACACAACACCTGCTATAAGTTCGCCATCCTCTTCTAGCCCAATTGCCACAGCATCACCAAATTCATCCTCATCGATCCTATAACCGACCCAAGGGATTACTCTGTCTTCTTGGCCATAAATAGCTGTTTTCATTAGGTTTACTCACCTATATACCACATATGCATCCTATTGTAAATCACTGTCCGGATGCATTCAATCTAACAATTATCTCATTTACTTTCGTAACTACCTCTGTCAATGTCGCTGCAGGATCTAAGGTTACAATTTCACCAATCCCGATACGGGCACCATTGATTGTTTCTATGTTTTCCTTAATAGCAGCGATTGCCTGATTTAAAGTTCTATCAGGTGTGTTGACCGCAGGAATACCTGGTTTTCTAAAAGCCATTAGGGAGCAATCTGTCTAAGTTCGCCAATTGAGCTAGCTAAAGCAACCATGCGGGTAGGAGTGTTTCCAGAAATACGAATTTCATATACATACCCTTTTTGCAGCGCCGGCAATCTAAACGGTTCTTGGGTCAAAACGTCTTTTTCAAATATCTGTTGCCCGTCTGCGTAAATAATTACAGTTACGTAACGAGTTGTACCAAGAGTAGGAATATCCAGTAATAAGCTTCCGTTAAATGAAAATTCATTTATATACCCGGTATTTATCTGCCCCTGAACGTTGCCGGCGTAATCTGTAAAAAGCTCGTCGTTAATAGCTTGAACATATGCTACATAAGCGTTATAGGCATCTAAATCATCCATAAACCCAAAATCTGCTTGGACTTTCATAGCTCCAAAATTAGTAGGATTAGGCATTACAAACTTCTTAGATAACCACTCAAAAGTTGTGAAGTTAATAGGTGAGGCATCTAACTGATAAACACGATTATCAAAATTGCTTATTGCATAAATATCTGAAGTACTACGGTCTACAAACACTGAACGAGCAGGGAAATCTAAATTTACAAGCGGAGGAATATCTCCTCGAGATAACACTAAGCCAGTCCGATTAATTGAATCAGGAGAATAAAACCCCATATACATGTTGTTATATATCATACCCACCATAGATTCTGGTAGAAGCTTTTGCCATTCATCACGGGTATAAAGGGGAACAGTAACAACGTCTTGAGTGCCAGAACCAAGAGAAACTAGTCCGTTAGGTGATGCGTAGATTACGCCGTACTGATCTGAAGCAATTGACTTTTTAGCTATGCAAGGCTGCGGAATAGGTAGCTTCTGCTGTGTCATAGACGATGGCGAAACACCAGAAACTAAATAAGGAAACTTAGTCGTTAAAACAACTAACGTAGTTTCGTAAACCCCAAGGCCGACAATAGGATAATCTACTGTCAAAGCATAAATATCAGGCCAAGCGTGTGGGTAATAAGGCTCAGAAAAAAATATTTGATTGCCCTCAAAAGCAGCCAAAATACCGTTAGGCATAGCTACTAAGCCTTTCATACCAGCGGGAGGGGGTGTCCAGTATAAAGAGGGTAATTCAGAACCTAACTGAGTAACAGAAAGGCTATCCACATAACTTGTTGTTGCGATTGGGATTTCTGCTACAAAACTATAAACAACATTAGTAGCACCGGTAATTGTTCTATAAATACGACGATGCGTAATGTTATAGCCCGTAGTGGGTGCTGCAGCAAAACCAGAAACCGTAACCGTCGCACCACCAGAAGTACTAACAACAACCGTAGCTGCAGGACTAGGGGCAGATTCTTCTTTAACAGTACCAAAAGTACTTACATATGTATATACATAAGCCCTAGTTTCGTTTGGGGCAGCGCCACTAGATGCGGCAAGAGTAGCAGCTGCTGTTGGGGCAGGAACACCCATATAAAGCCATGCATCGGGGAAAGGCCTTGTACCAGTTCCGTTTGTTGTTGCCAGTGCGTAGTTAGTCTTTTTAGGGGCTCCGTCTCCAGTATAGTAGTAACGAAACTCATTAATATCGGCTACTGGGCCGGGAACCATATCAACATCAGTCGCCCACTCTAACCAATATTTATCTCCGCTAGGACTGTCAATTAAATAAACAGTCTGGACATTAGGCGTTGTCGGAACATACTCTAAAACAGGGTCAGACCAAGAACGAAGCTCTCTAGATTGAAGCTTTACGTTAAGAGCAATTTGAGCCTGGTTAGCCTCAATTTGGGTAGGGCCTGTCCTAGGAACAATTCCTGAGAAATCTTCGACCTTAATATATGGCATACCCTACCCTTGGTTTATTACTCAGTTGCTTCTTCAGCCTTGTCTTTGGCTTTTTTAGCAGCTTTAGGTTTATCTAATGCTTCAATCATGGCTTTACCCTCGGGGGTAATCTCAAAAATACCGTCTTCGTTTGTCTTACCAACAAACACTCGATTTTCTAAAATACCGCAAATCAGATTACCAGCCACAATTTCTGCACCTAATTTCTTTTGTACTTCGTCAAATGTGTATGCCATGCTTCTCTCCTTTTGGTTGAACTAACTAAACATTCTAGTGCCTTTTGAGTCAATAATCAAAGCACTTCTCCTTGGGCGACCGTCAGCAGAATTAGGTACAGAAATATGCACCCATCCGCCGGGTTTGCCTTCTTCGTAGAATTCTTGAATTAATTGATCAAACGGAATACCGCTTGCAATAACTAACTTGCACACATCTCTAGGGGTCATTCCGGGCACACGAAAGTCAGCGGCGCAACCTAACCTATGCTGAGACGTATCCCTAGAACCGATAGCGTCGTTTACCTGTTTAGACCTAAAACCAGAGTTAATAATTAAAGGTTGCAAAACAACATCTCTAACCATTTCAAGAAGTTGCGCCAGTCTTGTAAGATTTTGAATCTCAGCATCATTGGGGGTATTGTCCCAGCCACGTCTAGCGGCAGTCTCAGAAGCCGTCAATTCAGCAAGAGTAAAATGAGGGCTAAGCTTCACTTCTTCTCCAGCATCTTGTCTATCGCACTATTCTTGGCCGCACTACCTTGGGAACTACCAAAATAATACGAAATAATCTGGGTGGCAATCGCTGACAAAACCCCCAAGACATAAATAAGTATATCTTTGCGAGTAGAGTCAATATTACCGTCGTCAAACAAAACTAAACCGAACAGAATAAAAGTCATCAGCAGCACAGATGCTGCCAATACAGGGGTGATAATCTTATTAATTAAAGGCGCAACATCGCTAGTTACAATCTCTGCTTCCCGCTTACGGGCTGAGTCTACATCTGCAGCATAAATTTTAGCTAGTTCGGTGTCATTAGCCATCTTAGCTAATTCACCTTCTTTTTCCATTTTCAAAAGCTCATATTGCGCTTTTGCTTTTTGTTCTGGATCAGGTAAAAACCTGTCAATTAGTTTACTGCCAATGTCTAGGATTGCTCCGATGGGGAACATATTAACCCCCTATTTTTATATGCCCTACACCTGCAAAATACGTTACAAGGCTAATAGCTCCGAGGCCAACTACCCAAAAGAACTTCTTCACAATGGACTCACCCACAGAGATGTATACATTCTGAATAACTCTTTCAGTTACCCTCTCAACTAGATGCTCTAGTTGTTCGTCAGTCAGTGGTATTTGCGGTTTCTGGCTGGACATACATACACCTATTTCAAGTTACGTAATTTATAAAGCGTAGACAGATAAGTTTCCACTGCAGTATCAATAAGATTCTGAATAGGTGTGTCTGCCTTCTCGACTGCAGTATATCTGATCTTTTCTAGCATTCCAAGGTGCTTTTCTAAGATGTCTGCAATGTCTCCGGTATCAGTCTCAGTAAGCATAGGGATCTTGCCAATCAAACCGTGGCGTCCTTGATAAGCTTCTGCAATAGCGTCAGCATTGTCTACGATAGAGTCATAAAAAGAACCTAAAGCCATATGCTGAGCGTACGATTTAGTGTTTAAGTGTTCACGATGAGCCACTTCCCGGCTAAGAAATAAAATTGCTATTAGTCGTGCAATCATGCTACTTCCTCTTTTTCAGTTTGAACAGGCATCCATTTACCTAAATAACCCATTGCATCATTACGATACCGCACTTGCATTTCTACTGTTCCATCTTGTTTTTGTAATGTTCTAAATTCAGGCACGCTTCCTGGATAAATTCTGCCTTTGTAATATTCTTTCATTTAATTTGTTTGAGGTGGTGGTGGTGGTGATGGCGGCGTATAAGGCGCAATAGTTCCGTAATCACCTTTTTCAGCGTTATAAAACAAATCCCGCCCATATTCTTCAGGATCATTAGGAGTTGCCAAAAAAGGCAATTCGTCAGCAATTTCTACAAACTTGACAACCATGTTAATTGCAGTATGTTCTTCATTAAACCATACGCAATTTTTTACATATTCTACTGTTAACATATTTTTTTCCTTTTTAAGCGACACGACAAACAATCGCACCGCCCCAATAAGAACCACCACCAAAACCTACGCCATTCATTATTTTCCAAGTTCCCGGTAAAGTTCCCCCATTACTAAATATCACGTGATCTGAACCATCATTCTCAAATCTTCCAACAGGCAAACCGCTATAATTGCTTCCGGGTTGATATTGATAAAAAGCTGTTGCGACAGTATAACTGTAACTTCCAACAGATTGATAACTTGGGCAAGCAATAGTCAATGTTCCGCTAGTAGTAATTGTTCCGCCGCTAAGTCCGTTTCCTGTTGCTACGGATGAGACAGTACCAGTAGCGGCAGTCGTCATTGTTGTGCCGTTGTTAAACGTCAGAGTTGTATTATTAATTGAAATTGGCATTTATAGCTCCTTAGATATTTGCCCCAGCTTGGACTAATCCAGCTGCTAAAACATTCCCGTTGGAATCAATTGTACACACAGTATCACCATTGTATATAAAATTAACTTTTTTGGTATTCGCAGTAATAGTTGTACCGCCAGCTACAGTTTGAGATGCTGACACTAAATAAGTGCCGATACCACCTGCGTTTCTAAATTCATAGTTTCCTGCAGCTTGAACGGTCAAATTAGCACTTAACGTCACAGAATTTGTCTCAGGATCATTAATACCAATTACTCTGGTTCCGGCGGGAACACCTGTTCCAGTAATAAATTGACCGACTACTATGGACGATACTGAATTTAAAAAAATCCTACTTTGTCCTGAAGCTCCTCCTGCTGCAAATGCTTTAGTTGTAATAACAGCAGCCCCGGTAGCAGTTGTTTGGCTTAAAACTTTTGTACCAGTTGTAACCCCAGTGCCGCTAAGTATTAAACCTGGGGCTAAAGTACCTGAAGTTACAGAAGCAACTGTTAATACATTCGTAGCAATTCCGCCAACTACAACAGCATCATTACTGTCTGAAAATGTTATATTCCAAGCTCCGGAATTGACTATTGACCCAGCAGTCGTTGCGGTATCTGCGTTTCCTGTTACATTACCTGTTACGTTTCCAGTCAAGTTGCCTGTTACGTTACCTGTTACGTTTCCGGTCAAATTGCCTGTTACGTTTCCGTTTAAAGTGCCAGTAAAACCTCCTGAAGCACTAACAGTTGTTGCACTTACACCGGCTGAAGCAATAATTGCAGAGCTAAATGTTTTAGAGCCGCTAATTGTCTGAGCTCCGTCAAGCTGCACAAAGTTATTAAATATAGCAGCCACAGGGCGCATGGCAAAACCAGAGCCGGCATTAAACGGTAGAGGGTTGGTATTATCTTGAGCCCGAACAACAGTTAATGTATCTGTAACTCGAGCTGTAACTTTAACAATCTCATAGTTACCTACGTTATCAAATAAAGTACCGTAAAAGTAGTTACTGCCACTTGGCAGGGGGAAAGTGTTGCCTAAACCAGCGGCTAAAACAATCGTAGTATCAGTATTAGTAATACTAGCTGCTATAGTCGCTGTGGCATTATTCTTAAATAGTGCTGGCATTATTTACCTACCTTTGACTTTAGTTCTTCAACTTGGGCGGCCAAGTCTTTCATACCTTCAACCAACAAACCAAGTAAGTTACCATAAGCAACAGACAAATCACCGTTAGGAGCAACTACTACGGCTTCTGGTACAACTTTCTGTACGTCTTGAGCACTTAAACCGGTACCAGCTAAACCAGAATCTTTCCACTTGTAGTTAATACCCCGAAGTTGTTTGATTTTGGCTAGAGCATCAGTAATGATTGTAATTTCATCTTTTAGACGCTCATCAGATGTTGCCGAGAAAACTGTTGTACTAGCAGTTCCGGTTGAAGGATTATAAGTAAGCTTAGTACTTGATGTATTTACAGAAGATAACGTTCCACTTGTAGCGTCGTCAAACAAAATATAACGAGTCGCATTAGTAGAATTATCGTCCGTAATGGTTGCGCCAGTTGAGGTATTTGTGATCGTTACACCACCCGTAGAGGCTGATACGCTAATACCCGTTCCTGCAGTTACGGAAGTTACACCGGTATTTGTAAATGTAACTGCCCCGGTCGAAGCTGATACAGAAATACCTGTTCCTGCTGCCGCAGAAGTGACAGCACTTAAAGTACCCCCGAGCGTCAAAGACCCGCTAGTCGTTACAGTACCACTAAGAGTGAGGCCACTTACAGTGCCCGTTCCGGAGACAGAAGTTACAGTACCTGTATTGCTTGTATAGCCATTGGGGTTAGAAGCTGGATAAGCTCCTAAGTTTGTTAAAGCAGTTGCAGCATTTGTAGCACCAGTTCCACCATTAGCAATAGCTACAGTTCCTGTTACGTTTGAGGCTGTACCGGTAGTATTTTGATTTAGTGTCGGAATGTCTGCTGCGACAATAGCTCTAAATGTTGGTACACCAGCTGTACCATTAGGCGCAGCTAAGAAGTTGTTAGCAGTTTTACTAGCGTATGGGTTTTGTGTATCACCATATCCAGAGGAAAGGCTAATTGCAGGCGTTGCGCCACCGCTCGATGTTACAGGGCTTGTGCCAGTTACAGATGTAACACCAGTATTGGCAATAGTTACTGAACCTGCTCCATTAGTTACAGAGACGCCCGTTCCGGCAGTAATGCTTGCATTTTTCCATACACCAATTGGGCTCGTAGTAGCATCATAAATTAATACATTACCGCTAATCGGAGTTGTAATCCGAACATCATGAAGCTCATCTAGTTCGTAGCCGTTGTCGATTTTTACGTAAATAGAACCTACGATATTATCTACCCGCTCGACCCAACCCAAAACTACTAGCTGTTGCGGAGCTTGGGGTTTGGTTGTAGTAATCGCACCAGCAGTTGTGGGCGATAAATAAACAGTCGCACCGGCTACAAGGGCAGATGTATCTAGCTTATACAACGCGCCAGATACAATAACGAAGCCTTCTGCACCGTTAGCCATTGTTTCAGCGACTAAGCCAATCGTACCAAAAGAAGTGGCTTCTACATCGGCTCTGGCCAATTTGACGGCCACTCGGTTACCTTGTGAGCCTGAAATATAAACTACTTGGCCTCTAGTTAAGGTCGTACCGCTATCGTTATAAACTCGTGCGTATTCTTGCGTACCGACTTGCAGATTGACATTGCCACCTTTGAGAGCAACAGTTGGCACTCCATCGCCATCATCCCAAGATATTGTGCCTACGGTTGTGGGTACGGTTGCAGGGGTAGTATCTAATCCAAGCGAATTGGCGTTAATGATATTGCCATTATCGTCAAGAGTGACGGTAGAATTTTGAATTAATTTACCGGTCGTGCCATCAAAACGGGTAATCGCGTTATCTGTAGATGAAGCAGGGCCAGATACTACGGCTGGATTTACAGGGACACTTAGGTTTCTAGAATCTCCGGTACCAGTAATAGTAACCGAGGCATCTGTAGACGTAAGTGTCTCTATCTTAGCCGAGTTAAGATTTGTAAAGTTGGTATCGACCTCGTTATTAGTTAACGGCGATCCTTTACCAGCACGAGTAACAATGGTAGTCAAAATCTACCCCTTTATCCGTTTGTTTCTTACGAAATTGTAACAGTCCAGGTGATGCTCATTGCATCATCAACACCTTTATTTACAACTGCAAATACTGTACGGCATAACATTGTTCCAGCTACGCCTGCGTTGAAAATACCTGCTTCAACAACAGCACCAGTTCCGGTACCTGCTGGGAAAGTAGCAGTGTAAGTAACAACGTTAGTAGCAGCAGAAGCGCCGGCTAAAGCAACACGGCCTAGTTCAGAACCTAAAGCGGTATCTCCAGCAGCTGCTGGGGTGTTATCAGATCCAATAGCCATGTGGCTCATAACGGCGGCAGAAGTGCCAACCATACGAGATGCTACAAAGTTCTTACCCACGGTAACAACTAGGTTTTTAAATTCACGTTCCTCTTTTACCTTACCATCAGCACCGGTAACAACGACTCGCAAGGAGCCGGAGGCTTTTAAGTTTTCAGTTGCGTTCATTACAGCTCCTTATGTAAATGTGCGGGATACGCCCACATAGTCTTCTAAAAAATAGGTTATATCGCAGTAGTCTTGCATGGACAAGATCCCACTACTAGATAATACCGCATTATCTGACTTATTTGATGCAAAATCAACCGCTTGTGCGTCAGAAGCCACAAGCAGCTCACTTACTAGCTTAATAAAGACGTATTCAATGTTTCCGTCCATATTGTCTAATAGGTTTAATCCTTCGGAAAATGCTTTATCTACGGCTAAAATTTCATTGTCAGATACAACAGCAGAGTCTAACTCTTGCCCCGGCTGAATATCTAACGAATATGAATCCGGTGCCGATAAAGACTCACTAAAATCACGTATGTATAATCTAAAAGCCTGAGCTACGTCTGTAAGAGTAACTGAATCTGTTAAAGATTTTTGAATTGCTGTAACTATGGTATCGGTTGGAGCATTTACTACATCAGCCAGCTGCTTTACAAAACTAATTTGCTTCACATCCGCAGGAGTAAGTGACTCAAAAAAAGGCTTAACTAGCTGATATGCTTTAGCATCTGTAAGTCCTTGATTCTCTGACAAAAATTTCTGTAAAAAGAAATCAATATCTATATCGTCAGTCATAGTGACTGAATCAGTACTTGCTTTTACAAAGCCCCTAATTGCTGTGTCTTGAAATCCTGAATAAGTATCCGAAAGAGCTTTTGTAGTAGTTAAAGCTACCAAATCCGTGGGGGTTACCACATCCACCGACAATACGTCAGGGAAAGTTACGGCTGCACAAATATTTATGTCTAAATAACTAACTGTAAAAGTGGGTTGTAGATAAGAAACCTCAACTTTTACTGCTTGATCAGGATTAAGACATGTAAAAGCCATTAGAAATCAGCGCGTAAGGTAAAGTTCAATAAATCAAAAGCAGTCAAAATCTGACCATTAAAACTAATCTCGATCTCACCCTGATACTGTCCAGCGGGCACATCTAACGTAGTACCAGGAAAGCCGAACCGAACAACCCCATTGACAGCGTCGACTTTAGAACATGGCAAAGTCGACAAAACAGTCGTACCAGCAAGCGCTCGAAACTTAACAACTACAGTAGTTGTAGCTGCAGAAAGGTCAATAGGGTCACCAGTATTACGGTCGGTAAGAGTTAAAGTTACCTCTGGTAGATTGTCATTTTGTACAATTTTTATAGTGCTCATGCCCACCTCTGGAATTCAGTTCTAGTTGAGCCACGGGTCAAGCCCTTATTCATCTGGATTCTGGCTCGATTAATATGATAATTAAACATCTTAGCGGCCTCAATTGCCCCTGATTTGTCACTGTAATCTTGCCGAGGCTGGGCTAACAAACGAGCTCTAGCACCCCAGGCAATGGCTTCTGCCCACTGTTCATAAATCTCAGAATCAATTTCAGTTGAATCTTGGGTTGGAGCTAAAGCAGTACGAACATACAAAGACGCTGGCTGGGTCACATAAGGAATCGGCACCAAAGTTACCTCTGGTTTAATGATTCTAGTGATGTACTGAGGCGAACCTTGTAACTGATCCCATGCACCCATACGGTAAATATCCGCTAGTTCATCAGGACTTTTAGGAATAAGCAGTAAAGTATTAAAGTAAGCCTGAACTGGCCCCACCAGCTTAGTATCCGCTGGGGTCTCAATAACATACTGAGCTTGCCCATTAACTACGTTAATAGCCGGAGCTTCGTATTGCCAGAAATAAGTGCGTTCACAGAACTCGATGCAAGCCTGCTTAATCGCATCAACAGCAATAAATTCAGATGCATCAGGAACATACTGAAGCACCCTAGGGAGAAACTGTTCATAAGAGACTGTAAAACCGTATGCCTGGGTCATGATTCAGATCCTGGTTTGCTTGGGTCTTTTGGTGTGAACTGCTGATTCGGGTTATTAGCCAATTCAGAAGTCTGCTTAACACCGACAGAAGCCATAAATGTCTGCAAGTATCCTTGAGCAAGAGCCAATCCTGGAGCGTATTCCGCATCTTTACTACAAGCTCTGTACAAGATATAGTCCAGCAAAGCTGGCTCAAAAGTATCACTAATCGAGATAGCCGTAGCTTCCGAAGTAATCATTGGGGGTACAGGGGCATAGTTTAGTTGCACATAACCTGTACCAGTATTGGGTGGATAGACGTAAAAAGCCGTCTGATCCTGGGGGTCAAACACATAATGCTTAGGCACAGGAGACTTAGTGTCCGCATGCCAGTTGGGGTTAAACGAATCAATAAGTTCTCTAGAAGTATTACGGATAGCACGACCTGGCTTTGTACCATCGGTGCCCATATAACGAATTAGTTCTAGTAACAGCCATCCGTCTGAAGGAATGGTCTGTCTTGTACCAGCAACTAATTGTACGGTCGAAACCTTATTTGTCGCATTAGGAGACAGAATAACAATCTGCTTTTGGCCTTGGTTTAGCCAATCAAGAAGCTCAGCTCTTGTCCAACGGGTATTACCGATGTCAGTAAGCTGAATCGCTGCTTTATTGAGTATGGCCTGAGCGGTGATTGTTCCCATATCCTAATTATAGTAGAGAGGAGCCGAAGCTCCTCGGTTTATTACGATGCAGTAACAGTTACTGTAGACGGAGAGCTATTAACAACACCATCATTTACTACTAGGCTAGCAACATACGCACCGGCCAAATCAGCAGTAAAGGTTGGGCTAACAGTTGTAGCACCAGTCAAAGTAGCCGTACTTCCTGCTGGGATACTAGTTAAAGTCCAAGCATAAGTAAGCGGATTGCCATTTGAATCAGTACTTCCAGCGCCTGTCAAAGTGACTAAATCACCTGCGGTTACAGCTTGGTTCGGGCCAGCGTTAGCAACTGGAGCAGTATTAACTGCCAAAGCCGCAACAATTGCCGGAACTTGCGTGCCAAACCACAAACCATCAACTACTAATTGGTTTGAAGTAATACTACCTGCGTTCAAAGCTGCAATATCTGTAGCTTGAGTAGAAGAAAAACCAGCCACTACTAAATCTACAGTAGTAGCAGTGCTTACGTTAAGTCCAACTACAGCTTCCGCTTGTGGGATGGAAAATCCGCTAGCAACTAAATCATCAATAACAGCCATTTGATACTCCTTAAAATCAAAGTGGGGGTGGGGACATCCCCACCCACCTATCATCAGCTATTAGCCTGCTGCTTGCAAGAGTGCCAAACCATCGGCTTGAACAACTTTGTAACCGTAGACATTTAAGCCACGGATCAAAGTGCCGAAGTCGTTGGGGTTCTGTAAGCTCTCAACCTTAGCGATCTGAGATGCAAAGGTAATCGCAGACTTGTGGCCAGCCATGATCGCGTGGCGCTTCAATGCGCCAACTACAGGGGTTCCGGTATAGCTCTGACCAGCTGCCGCACGTGGGAGCAAGTTAGAAACATATACAGTGAAGCGATCAATCATACCGATCTTACCGTTACGGAGGATCGAAGATGGGTCACCCATAAACTGAGCTTGAGCCAAGTTAGACTGCATGAGGATCTGACGCTCTGTTGGGCTGATAACTAACCAACGGTCGGTCTCAGGAACGTTTGCCTCGTCCAAAACGCTCGACAAAGCGGTGATGCTCTGAAGAATGTTGAGGGCGGTCAAAGTTACAGGAGCAAGATCGGTACCCAAGTTAAACGAGGCAGAGATCTTACCAGCGGTTGCACCTTGGTTGGTAGCAGCGCCTTGGTTGAAAGTGCCAGCTAATACGTCGGTATCAACAGCGATCTTCATCTGCATAGCAGCGTCGTTGGTGAATACGTCCATTAACTTTGGCTTAGCTTGCAACTCGAGAACGTTGTTAACGTTAACACCGAAATACTTACCTTTATTAATCGTTAAGGTAATGGTGCTTGGAGCTGGAATCTCATAAGCGAGGTTCTGACCAATGCTGTAGTTGTTGATGGTGATCGTTGGGATGGTGTTGATAATTACTGAGTCACCCATACCAGTGATGTCGCCTTGCCAGTCGGTGTTAGCAATTTCACCAAAAACGGTAGCGGCATAGAATTTCTGTGCCAATTTGCCCGACCAGAGGGTTGGGATGAAAGTACCAGAATAAGCGGTACCTGCGTAAGCGGTAGCGCCGTTTGGTGCGTTAAAACCACCCGCATTAATGGGGTAGGCTGCTGCTGGGGTTACTGTAGACATTTAAATTTCCTTTCGAGTGTCTATTTAAATTTCCGCTTCGCCCCAGGTTTATTCTTATCGAATTCGCCCTTCGGCTACGGCGGCGTGAATCTGTTTTTCCATTTCTGCCGCTTCCTGTTCATCGTAGAAGCCTCGGCGCCAATCTGAGTAAAACTGTTCAATATCCTGATTAGTGAATATCTTGTCGTTTACCCCATCAGCAGGCGTCGTCGTCGAACGAGTACGGGTCGGCGCAACTTGACGTTGAAGCTCTTGTTTTGCCTTACTTGGAGCAGGAGTTTGCGGTAACGTCTGCTTATAAGCCTTAAAGATATTAGCCACACGGATAACATCTAGAGCCTCATAAGCATTTGATAACGCAGCTTGGCGAGGTACACCGTACACCGGATCTACTTGCTGGAGCCACCCCAAGAAACCTTGATCAACGTTCAAAGTCTCCCAGTCTGGAACCTGCTGTCCTAGACCCATCAGGAATCTGTCTTTATCAGACATAACCTGACGTTCGGTTACATTACCAAGTTGTCCTTTTAGCTCCTTAATCTCATTTACTAATTCGCTTTCCTTAGCACGTAGTTTTGACACTTTTGCTTCGGTGGCTCGTTCAATAAGATCAATTAAGTCAGGGCCAAATGCTTCTCTATCTTGTTCAGTGATCAAAGACTCCACTGTCTGAACAGGCGCTTGTTGTACTGTCTTTGCCGCAGCTTCAGCAGCTGCTTTATCAGCAACTAACTGTTGAACTTGCGCTTTCATCTCGCGCAAATCGCTGTACAAACGTGGTACTTCAGCGTCGTACATTCCTTTCAAAGTATGGTACTTTTGGGCCCATGTTTCTTCAGGAACTTCAGATTGTTTAGTCTCTTTCGAAATAGTATTGTCAGGCGGCGGATCGTTTGCTGGCGAGTCTTGAGGCGGGTCTTGTAAGACTTGCTTCAGATTTGGTTGTTCATTTGGCGGGTCAGTCTCCGGAGGGTTTCCTTCGGTCTTCTCTCCGTTTATGTCAGCCACAATACGGTCTGCTTCTTCAATTTGTTGTTGAACTGCCTTTGGCAATGCCATTTCAATCTCCTTTAGCTCCGACTCTCGCGTGCGCTCCGCCTAAACGGTCTGCGCAAACTCGATAACGGTCTGCTACTACGGTTGTAAAACTAACCTTTACGGTTAGCGGTCATTTTGGTGATCAACTCATTAGAGTTTTTAATATTGGCGAGTAAGTCCGCCAACACTCCGGCTTCACCTTGTAGCCGATAAATATGTTCTTGTTGTATGGCTCCTGCTAATTGCTCGAGGGTTCCATTTCGGCTCTCCCTCATCCAGTCAACTAACGGCCTAAATTCTTCTGCCTGTAACCGTTGAAAACAACGAGCTACACGCTCATCTAGTCTTTGCATTACTTACTTGCAGAGACCTTCAGTTTTTGCGGATTCTTGAGCGTACTCTTTACCGCCGCGCATGCCTAAAGCATCGTTATCGCCATCAGAACCACCTGCGCCCTGAGTAGCAGCACCTTTGCTCATGCCATCGGTCTTTGCAGACTCTTGAGCATATTCAGCACCACGCTTTTCCATTGGGGAAATAGCTTTCATAAAAACTCCTTTTTGTCACCAGACAACTGTCTGATTTAGTTACTATTTACAACGTATACACAAACTTGTCAAGCCTTTACTGCGAAAATCTATTTACTACTGGTGAACCGTCCATCAAGTTCTGACCTCCTGGTGCTGCTGGAGGTGTCCCACCTGCTTGAGCTTGGCCGTTCTGCTGCGCCATCTCTTGAGACATCATCTGCTGCTGGACTGCTGCAGCTTCTGCTGCTTTAGCTTTCATGGTCTCTACAGAAGGAACGATCTTATCAACGTTCATATCTAAAGTCATAGCTGTCTGACGCAGAAGTTCTGCGATACCTTCCATACCAACAACTTGTTGAGCAACTGGGCTATTGAGCGCCAGACCCAAGAATTCATTACGACGCTGCTGGGCAGACTCTTTTTCAAGGATTGAAGCCGCACCACGAGCTACGATGTCTACATCACCCTTCAGATCTGGATCGTCTGAGTAACGCATGTTGTAGTAGTACAAGCGGTCAATACATGGTTTGATAACGTGCTCGTCAATATTTGCGATGACCTGCTTGATAGACTTACCAGCGTTGGTCATAAGCATCGACATACCAGAAGCAGTACGACCCGCACCGCCTGCTGGGGCTCCGCCAGTCATATATCGTGGAATACCGGTGTATTCATCAGCAAGCACGGCAAAGCGCTCATAAACCGCCATCAATTCATTAGCTTGTGAGCTTGGCTGGTAGAAAGTTACGGGGGTCTGATTTGCACCTAATGGGTCAGAAGTAACCTGCCACACTTTCCAGGGATATAACTGAGTAATGTTTTCGCCTTCAGGCAAACGGTCAATGTTATAAACTACCTGCGGTCCAGAAGCCAAAGACATGTTATTGACAAGGCTGCGAGCAGCAGCATTACACACGTCTTGAACATCTCGGCAGAGGTCTGCGACAGAGTTACCCCAAAAAGCGCCCGGGACTTCCTCGTACGACGTTTTGTAATAGGGCTTACGACCGAGTGGATCAGGATTAATAACGGCTTTAATGATCCAAGTACCAATAAGCCAAGCTTCGATGGGGTATTCTGCCATCGGGTCAGGTACTTCCTCAGGAGACATGCCCCAATCAATGAGAAGTCGACCTTGTACCGATCCCCAGAACTGTAACGCATCAATTAACTCCGATGGGTTTTGACCAGCAGCAGTAGTGGATTTACCTTCAGCTGTTGCTCTAGTAAGGTCAACATAGATCCATTCGCGTAGGCCGCCCTTTCCATAAGCTTCCAGAACTTGACGTATGGCTCCATCGCTATAGCCATCAACTCCGATAAGCTCGTGAAGATCAGCCCTTGATAACTTGTGTCTTTCAATTAGATACCCGTCGTTTATGGTTGATGCATCAGGAGCTGGGTAAATATTAAACGGACTTACGCGTTCCCACTCTAATGCTAAAGTTTTTTGCACCTGGAGATCATAACCACCGCCAGGCAGTTTCACCCATTTTAACTCGGGTCGGTTACGAACGACAGGGCCTTTTAGAATCGCCGAGGGGAATGTTACTAAGTCGTCGATAAATTGAGCAAAAGCAGTAGTCCATTGGCCTTCAATCATCTGCTGATGCATTTTCTTTTCCATGCGCTTGGCAGTCTCTTCTGCAATCTCACCTAACTGGCGGTACGCAGCATCTTTGAGATCAAGCAACATCTGACGTACTTCTACATCAGTTGGATTCATACCTGACATGAGCATCTGCTCTAACTGCTGCTGAGCACGCATCATCAAGTCTTGTAGGATGTCCGGCTCCATATCTGGAATCGGACTTGGGCGCAAGCTCCATGGTTTTTCTTCGGGAGTCGACATAACAACATCACGTAACCAGCTTGAAGCGGCACGGCATTTGTTAGAAGTCAACATCATGTAAATTGTTGAGCTACCTTGCTCACGTAACTGTGCTAGTTTGTCAGGATCATACTGACCGCGTCGCTGACGCACGCACTTAAGCATCTGCTGTTCAACCGTATACTCTTTCGCCATACGAGCGTACATCCACTTCTGCTTGATATACGCAGCAAGATTCTGCACTACTGGGCTTGAATTTGCAGTGACGGCTGCAGCGCGCTCCTCTTCCTGGAGCTGCTTGATTGATTTGATTGGAACGATTCCACCTACGGTCGTATAACCGGGGGCAGTCGCGTTTGTAATATTCAACGCTTGATCCATAGACTATTTCGAAATGTCGATACCTGCTTTATAAGTCATAAACCATTGATCTGTCAAGCCCTAGTCCCAAACAAATGATGTTTTTTCTACGGGTCTAGCTTTTCGGGTTAACACATCCCCTGTAATGTTTCCGTCTGCGTGCAGACATGCGTACTGAAAGGCGTCCGCAATGTGAGAGTAACTGTTTTTCTCCGGTTTGTCATCCGTATCACCGTTATTTTTTATTTTATACCGATAACCACCACGCAACGCATTTATCAACTGCCGACACGATGGATCGATCAACATGGCTGGTTTTCCGTCAACAATCCGAGTCAAAAGAGCATCAACCGCAGATAATCGGGCCACAACGCTGTTCGATCTGGCTGGAATAACCCTAAAACCTTCTGCTTTCAAGATGTCAAACACCGATCTTTCATCTGTCTGTGCCCTCTGCTGCCCGGCTGGATCCCCGATAATAAGGCACGGCATGCCTGGAAATTTGTTCGCTAATAGCGGTTTTAACTTCTCTCGGGTAAAACGAAGCGTACCCATCCCCTCGCTTGTAAGGTCTGCGTAGGTTAAAAATCGCCCCTGCGGGTCAACCTGACTAATCGTAGCCGCCGGTGTTAAACCGAAGTCCATACCTATAACTAACGGATTTGTCGAGAGTTTTATGTAATTCAGTGGCTTCTCTGAAACATGAATGTCCCTATCGAAAGCCCTAAAAACAGGCTGACCTGATAACGATTTACCAAATTTTGCGTTGATATAAACATCAACCCAGTCTTCAGACTTACCCTCTGCCAGATTTTCATAGTACCCTTCCGGTAAAAACTCTAGCCAGTCTGCCTCTTGGGATAATCCGCTAGGCTGGAAAAAGCATTCTGCGTTATCTGGTGGCTCCGATAAATACTGTTCCCAGAACGTATCCATATCGGGAGGGTTGGTCATCCCCCATATGTGAGCATTAGACTTACCAGAATCATCGACGCAACCCACGCCGTTATCCAACTTACTAGGGAAACGACCAAGACGCCCCTGAAGCGCGTTAAAGATGTCGGGGTTAATTTCTCGAAATTCGTCCAAGATACCAAAGCTAGCTTGTAAAGAAAGCAAGCGCCGAACGTCATTAGAGTCATCGAGGCCACGAAAAAGAATTTCACACTCAACATCATCAAACCTCAAAATAAATTTATATTCGGACTTGAGGTATGTCCCCGCTTGGCCGTCCGGATACCAGCGTAGTACATCGGGGATTGACGTGTCTCTTAACTGCTCTCGGGTGTTACGAACCCATATGGCACGACTTCGACGTATACCGTCCTTACATTTTGCCATCTTACTGGCGTGGTAAGCAATTTTCATTATACCCGCAGTAGTCTTCGTACTACCGACAGGCCCAACAATTAACGAAATAAACGACTCCGAGGTCAAAAACTCACTAACCGAGGCTGGTGGTGTGTACTGTAAATTACTCATTTTCCTCTAGCGGTTTCGTTTTTAAATCTAGTTTCGGAGGCTCAAACTCAATAACTTCCGGCTCTGGCATGTCTACAACCTGAGTCTTTTTGGGAGGATCTGTGATATTTATGGTAATACTGAACCCTGGGCCACTAGCGACTTGTGCACTAGCCTTCGGCTCCATGTCTCCAAGTTTAGCACCAAGTTTTATAAATTCCAGCTTCTGTAACAAAGTCGCATCATTTGACCGAGCGATTTTATACGCATCCTCGAATACATCCTCTGTCAGCGCTTTAGCTTTTATACGGAACGTAATGCCGTTCTGCTCGAGCTCCGCCTTCTGTTTGGCAACAGCATCAAGAAACGGCTTCCACACCGATAGTACTTTCCATCGATCTCCGTCAAAACCATAGCGTGACGCTATCTCGGACGGCTCTTCCATCCCGATGGCTATGGCCAGGATCATCTCCTGGGGTACATCAAGCGCTGGCGGTGGTGTTGTCGGTAGCAGTTCTTCGTTCATCGAGATAGTCAACTAGTGCTTGGCGGATAAGTTCAGAAACGGTGGTATGGCGCTTTTCGGCTAAACCTTTGAGCTCTTCCATAACTTTCTCAGGTAAGAAAAAATTGTGACGTTTCATCTGTTTCATTTCTTTACTGCCTTCCTAGCAACTTTCTTTGCTACTACCTTCTTAGCTGCCGGTTTTGCACTACGCACCTGTTTTTTGGCTGGTGTGAATTTGACTTCTTCGGTGGGTTTTGCCGCTGGTGCCTTCGGACGGAAATAATCTAAAAGCTTTTGCATTGCCGCTGTTATCATGGTTCTCTCCTTGTGATGGGGCTACTCGCTGCACTGGAACTCCCGGTAAGGAGTCTGTTTGGCCAAACCCAGCATTCGCTTTCGCCGTAGTGTGGATAATACATCATGTGTGTCTAATGTCAACACTATTTTTTGAGCGCTTCTTTGATTTGGGTTTACTGGCTCTATGTTCAGCATAGTGGTGCTTTCTATGGCAGTTTGCGCATAATACGATACATTTTTCTCGGATCTCTTTGATCGCTTGTCCAATCATGCCATCGTGAACGAGTTTAAAGACCTTACGGTTTGATGGGTCTCTGACTACGTGGTGGAAGTCTAAGGCTGCTGGATGGTTTTCTCCGCAATTGCTGCACTGCAGCGTTTTCTTGAATGAATGCCACTCTTTGCGCAGGCGCTTACGCCTTGCTGCCACTGCGTCTTTTACTTTTTGTTTATTGTTCTCGTAATGACGCCGTTGGGCTTCTAGCTTTCTTGGATCGTTCGGATCTTTGTAGGGCATTGCGTGAATGTAATGTTTTGTATACACGTTGTCAACATGGGATAAACCCTAGGTGTGGGCGCGGATTTGATGAGCTACTAGCTGTAGGTATGAAGGCAGAAAAAATCCCTACTTGTCATATCCTCCGATGTCTGCCTGACCGCCCACTGGGAGTGTACTTCAGTGTTGTAAAAAAGTGACGGTGAAGTGCTGTAGTGATTCATAAATGTTGCCTTAAGTGGGTTAATGCTTCTTTTATGAATCATTATCTATACAACGTGTGTATAGTCATATTTTTACCGGGCGCATTACGGCCAATACGTAAGCATGGCCCCCCACCCCCACCCCCTCTGGTCAGGGGGGTATCCCCTTAGCCCTCTGCCTATGGTGTAGGTCAAGGCATTTAGCCTTCTGCCTATATCGCAGAGTATCGCTACGGGTTGGTCTATACCTGAGAATCCTTTAGACCTTGCTGTCATAGCTGAAAGGTTCGGTGTTGTAGTCCTTGCGTGAGTCATCTGATCGCTGGAATGAACTGAGTATAGAACTAGTGCAAGCGGGATAGTATCCGTGTAAAAGTGTAGAAGTCATACACACACCTGAGCGAACCGCACCCGATCTGGGAAAATATCGGGGTAGGGATAGGCAAGACCCAAGGAGGTTGCAGTAGCCTAGTCCTAGAGTGTCGAAAACAAATTAAGACACAGGCACAGGGTTATGAGAATTCCTACCCTTGAGTGCAAAGGTATTAGGTCAAACCTCGATACCCCATAACACTCAAGGGGTTTTTATCAAGTGCATTAGCAATAGTGTGCTTGATTCTGACTAACTTACTTAACAGGAAAAATCATGGCTCTATTAAACGCTAAAGACCTCGAATCAAAAATTGCACAAATTGGCAAGTCTGCTGGTGAGTTGCAAGCTGAGATTCAAATTGCCGCAGTAAACGCAATCGGGCATTCTATCGAAAACGGCGATATTCGCTTCGGGCAAAAGTTGTTTGATGTTTTGCCTAGTGGTGTGCGTCGTGCTAGTTTAGTTGCCTTCCTTGAGAAGCATGGCAATTTTTGCTATCTCAAAGACGAGAAGAAGTTTGCGTATTACAAGGCACAAACCTCGTATGATGAAGTTGCTTTACTTGCTACTTCATGGGCATCGGCTAAGTCTGAGAACATTGTATCTGAGTATGATGTTCAGGCTATGTTTGACAGTCTCATGAAACGCATCGAGTCCGCTATCAAGAAGTCTGGTGATGGCTCAGTTAAGGTTCTCAATACACCCCTGTATGATTACCTTCAAGAAGCACAAGACCGCTTCAATGCCGAGCGTGAGTTCGTAAAAGCCGCTTAATCAGCACCCTGCACCGCCTTCGGGCGGTGCTACATTAAATCCATAACACTCATCGGAGTTAATATGCCCTACGCTATGCAGTGCACCAAATGGAATCGTGCAACACCTTACAAGGGTGCGTATACACCCCAAACCTATGGCTCTCGCAAACCAAAAGCAAGGTTGCCATCATCTGTCGCAATCTATAAACCCAATGCATCGGGCGAGTTAGAACTTGTAGTGCGTGTATCAATTAAATGAATTATGTGTGTCCGATGTATCCACGAGTGGGGTAATTATCCAATTTGAGGGTGTTAAAAAACGGATAATTACAACGGATAATTACAAACCCTTATAAATCAATACTTTGGAAGGGTATTTATCTAATTATCCAATTATCCAATAAAAATATATATATCGAAAAGTATTTGGACTCTGTGGATGCTATGTGTGCGTGTATGAATATATCTCTCGTATATGGATTATATAGGGGGGCATTTTCCGAAAATCAGCAAAACGGATAATTACACGCAACCCATTGAATCCATTGGACTTTGTATTTATCCATTCTAATTATCCGCTTTCTATCCCACTCAAAAACTACACAAAATCCATTCAATCCATCACATTTTTCGGAGAAATTTCACCCATGACAAACCACGACGCATACGAAAATGACCGTAAAAAATTCATCGAATCCACTAAACCCGAAATTTCTGAGCGGTATGGATTCCTATTTTTGGGGTTCGTTGTCCTCTATTTCGGAGGTCATATCCTGTATTATTTATACACACATTAAACCCATCGGAGGCATCAAATGAATTATTTGTGCACAGTTTGTTATGGAGGTCATGTCAATCCAGAACGGGCGAAAGTCCTAACTAA
>JACCDW010895810.1_pt1 | contig 25786 bp, 41 predicted proteins | sample 7449781 | NCBI WGS metagenome assembly JACCDW01 (sample SAMN15323449, study PRJNA562643) | freshwater metagenome | isolation source: river surface water | place: USA:Blue River Watershed | collected 2017-08-18
CCATCATTGTAGTCTTTTACAATGTTTATCTTTTCTGCTTCACTGAAAGGAGTTTTAGATCTTTTCTTTTTTAGCTCTGCAACTCTTTCTTCTCTATCTTGAAAATCTTTAACAATAGTATCAAGACGTTTTGTGTTATAAGAAATACCTAGATGCTCACAAATAGACTTTTTTGTCTTATTTGTTTTCAACATCCAGATTGCTTGTCTGATTTTAGTTTCTGAAATTTCTGTTGTAGTTGGTTTTTTTGCCATAACAATCCTCTATTTTCTTTATTATAACATAAAGAAAGTTAGGTGTCAAATAAAATGTTGATTACTAATCGGTTTGTATATTACCACTATTTTAAGATTTTACACAAAAGAGGTTCGCCAGCCATATTTTGCTCTTCTTTAATATAAGAATAAAAATGATTAACAGCTACTTCTTTGTTTTTTGCTTCAATCTCAAAATCTGCATATTGCAGCATAGGAATACAATGAGACATAAGGTGCTCATCGTGGAATATATCAGAGTGCGCATTTGGCTTCATCCAGTATTCTTCATTTTCAATAGGAAAACTTTGAGAGACGTGAAACAAAGGACGAACATCTTTCCAAGTTTTTACAGCTTCTTTGAAAAACTCATCATTAACGGTAATATGTTCAAAGTTATCACGAATCTTTCTATTAACTAGCTTACCTTCTGAGTTTTTAACTTGTTCAGATTTTGTCATTCTATGACAAGCATAATGATGAATATCTAAACAAGTCCTAATAGGGATTAGTTGTGCAAGTTCAAGGGTATGAGAAATGTCATAGCCATTTGGTTTATCTTCGTTTTCTACTGTAAGACAATCTTTAGCATAGTCTGAAAGATATTCAAAGTGTTTAGCAAAACGTTTGATACCGTCGTTATGCTTACCACCATACAACCCTTGAAGGTGAATATTCATAGAAAAATCTTTAGCAGGGATATTCATTAGCTTACCATAAAGTGCGTGGTACTCTAGATCTTTAATAGAGTTTTGGACTACTTCTGCATTATTAGATGCAAGTACTGTAAATTGTGCAGGGTGTACAGAAAGCCTAATTTCATTAGTAATTGCAATCTGCCCTGCCCGAGCCAGAATAGCAGAGATTTCTGGCATAATCTCTTCATACCAGTCTTTAGTAAAATCTAGAGTATAACAAGGGAATAGCTCAGAGGAAATTCTGAAACTTCTCAAATTACGTGGTTGATGTGGAAAATAAGTAGACAAGATATCAAGAAGCTTCTTGCAATTCTCAATAGCTTTAGATTGAACTTTTTGTTTACCACCATCTTTAAGAGCATAAGTCTTAGTAGTAGTTCCAAGATTATAACGCTTAGCTAGCTTAGCATCATAGAATTGACAACACTGAGCGATTCGCCAATCAGTTTGAGACTGATTAAAATACATAAAAAACTCCCAATTAATAATTATCTTTATATGATAACACTAATCGGGAGTTAAGTCAATATGTAATTATAATTATATATTAGGTTAGAACAGCTACAGCTGACTTAGTGCAGTTACCTGCATTAGAAGCCGCAGCTACGGTAGCACGATATACGTGCTGTGGAGCAGAAGCTACGCCGGCAATTGTTGATACAATGTTATTAGCACCTGTAGCTACGCAACCTTCAAAAGTACATACAGCATTTGATAGTACTCCTGCATCAGTTCTGAACATTACGTCACGGAATGTTAGTGTACCGTAATCATGGGCAACAACAGAGTACGCTGTACCAGCTACGAACTCAGAATCTTCAACAATTAGTGTTGAGTTTGAAGATTTACCTCCTGATACGGCAACACCTTTAGTTATACAAGCATTGCCAACGCCTAATGAAGCTGCTCTTGTAGCACTGTTTGCACCAGCAAATAAACAGTCATAGAATTTTACAGTCGCTGTTGTATTACCAATGGTAACACCTGGGGAACCAAAAGATACACCTTTAAAAGTGATAGCTCCTGTGAAAGCATCTGGGATTGTGAATCCTTGAATTAAAATATCATCACGTCTTCCAACACCAACAATTGACACATTTTGAAAACGAGTAGCGTTAGAACCTGGATCGCTATACTCTCCAGGGTATAGTAATACTGTATCTTGTTCTTCAAGTATTCCTGATGGAATATCTGTTATATTTAAATAGTTTGCGTTGTCAGTACCAATTTGTGATACTTTATATACTAGTTTTTCTCCCATAGTTTTACTCCTATAATAGTCTTATTAAGCCCCCAACTAATAAGTACATTATATAGTAAATAACTAAAAATGGCAAATTAAATAATTTTAAATTAGTGAATAATCAAATCGTCGTCTGTATAATACAGATCATTCCAAATATTCCTAATTAAACCGGTTTTAGTATAAACTACGCTAAAACATTCTTTCATAAATTGATTATTTCTGTAAATTTTTTCCATCATCCAACAACATCTATAATGTACTTGTAAAGCTTTATACTCATTAGTATCTTTTTCGATATGTGGAAAATGACTGCTAATCAAATTATGAAAAAATATAGTCTTACCGTTCTCATTTAAAGATAGAACAGTGTCTATTTGTGTTTCTGGAATTTCATTTAAGAGTAGTGAATGTGCCATTATTTGGATACGATTATAGAGCAGGGTAATTACTTACCCTGCTCCGCAATCTTACTTATACTTCAGATTACTCTTCTACAGTCTTTGGGCTGTAATCAGCGCAAGAAAGACCACGACGAGTTAGAACAGTCTTAACACCACGAACTGTCTTACCGAAGTTCTCAGCAATCTGCTCTACAGACTGATCGAGCATATCTTCGATACCCTCGTATGGATCAGCCTTGGCACCCTTCTTATTCTTCTGCTCAGCCTTTAGGCCCATGCTAAGAAGCTTGCCACGGACAGAGTTAGCAGTCTTGCCAACTGCATCAGCAATATCTTCAAGGAAAGCACCCTTTTCAACCATTGCGGCAATCTTAGCCTCTTCAGCCTCACTATAGGTCTTTGGTGTGACCTTCTTCTCAGCTGGCTTAATGTGCTGGGTCATTTCTAGTGAAAGAGCCTTACCATTGATCTGGCGGGCAGTAAACTGGCCATCAGCAAAATCAGCAGCAATCTCTTCTGCAGTCTTCTTACCTGAATGTGCTTCAAGATAAGCAGCCAAAGCGTTAGTCTCTTCAGCTGAGAAAACAGGCGCAGCACCTGGCTTCTTTGGAACATCAAAACCAAGCTTACGTAGCTTAGCGGTTACAGAACGACGTGGAAACTCAAACTCATCGCAGAGCTTCTCAATAATTTCTTCTGTTACGCCAGTAGCGCAAACTTCATTCATACGTACAACCATTTCGTCGGTATATTCAAACTTAGACATTTTTTCTCCTCATATGTGTAATAGTTAAGTTTTTTGTCAGACTGAGAGGTTTTCTCTCAACGTCATAAAAAGATTATAACAAGTAAAAATTGATATAGCAAGATTAATGTCACTGAAATTAGTGTAATGGTGTTTTAAGAAAATCATCAAAAAGCACCTTTTAACACATCAGATCTATTTTTCCAATAGTCTACGATCTTAATTCCACTTGAAGTAGCTTTTTTATATTTGCTACTAGTTGTATCATCTCCAGAAATCAAAGCATAGCAGTCTTTTGTGACCGTGCTGGTAATCGTAAATCCAAACTGTTCTAAGTGATCAGCTAGTTCATTACGAGACATATCTAATTTCCCTGTTATACAAACTTTTTTAACCTCGCCGGAATTTGCTTCGAGGTCTATGCTTTGATTCTGTTCTAACTTAAGAGGTAACTCATTAACCCACTCTTCGTTAGTATCGAGCCATACTAAAATATTCTCGATTGTTTTTGGACCAATTCCGTGTATTTGTACCGTTTCAATCTCTCGCAAACGATTGAACGAAGGTATGTGCTTGATAATCAACTTTGCAGCTGACTTTCCAACACCAGGGATACCTAAAGCAGCAAGAACAGTTTCATAAGGCTTAATCTTGCTGCGTTCTATTTCTGCTTGAACTTTTTCTCCATTAGCACCAAGAATACTCCAATCATTCTTCTGATAGATATCAGCAGGATGTTGAAGATTCATTTTGGACGTAGATGCTGGACCTAAACCCTTGATTTCAAGAGTTTTGACAAAATGTTCTAGCAATTTAGTTGTACTGTGCTGCGATACATCAGTAACAAACAACTTTGGGCCGACTTTACGAAGACCTTGTCCAATAGCTTCTTCGGCATGTCTTTGTTTAATTTTGAGATTATGTTGCGAATGCTGGATAACTCTATTAAACTTTGGAATTACACCACCTGCTCTTTCGATCTGTATCAGGTCGCCAAGGCCCAAGTCATGACTTTCCATAAATTCCAAATTGTGGAGAGTAACGCGACTCACAGTCGCACCGTCTAGTTCAACAGGATCAACTATTCCTGTTGGGTTAACAGTTCCAGTTCTACCAACAACCCAAACCACGTTTTGTAATGTTGTAATTGCGGTTAAGCTTTCTCTCTCTTTTAAAGCTACAGCAAATCTTGGATACTTTGATGTATAACCAAGACGTTCTGCCTCCTCATGAGAGTCTACGCGATATACCTTACCATCTTGAGGATATTTCTCACAAAGCTTATCTAAAACAGTGTGAAAGCCAGCCTCATGTAAGATTTTAATCTTGGCAGTATAATTCATTTTTACACCAAGCATATCGTGTGCAATAAATCTAATCTTACGAGAAATAAAATCATCCTCGTCTTTTAGACCTAGTGCTCCGCTTACATAGTTTCTGAAGTTTTCAACTTCATTATCTGTTACACATTCACCGTTAACTACAATGGTTTCCCCAAGATTATTAGAAATAAACTCAGGAATTCCAAGCAGGTAATGTGCAAGATGAGTAACATTTTCTCCGAACTCACCATTACCGCGAGTTAGAGCTAAATGTAAATTACCGTTTTTATAAATTAAAGATAGATTAGCCCCGTCTACTTTAGGGGTTTCAATAATAAAGTTATTATCAATCTCTTCTGAATCATATACTTTACGAAGAGAATAAAGCTTATAAGGATGTTTTACTTTACCAGCCGCTCCACCTACTTTAATAGTAGGAGAATCTGAGTCGTGCCACCCTTGATTTTTTTCAACTTCAAGTAGTTTATCATATAGCTTATCGAAATCTGCATCACTAAGCTCTGGCTTATTAAGATCATAATACAGATAGCAGTGATGAGATACAATATTTTTTAATTCTTCATAAGTCATAAATGATACTCTTCAATCTTATTGTAAAAATATAATACAATAAAATTGTTTGATAGCCAAGTTATAAATGAAATTTTAAACTGAGGGAATGTACTTAAATCTAATTGAAGATTCTTCTTTGGTAACTATATATTCTTCTTTTTGATCTAGTTTTAACCCTTTGGCTCTTCCAAAGGAATGTATTCTTTCTAGATTCCAACAAAAAGGTATAGTTTCTAACTCTTTATAGTGATTTTTATTCTTTAATACTCTTAAATATAAAAAACCATCATCTCTTAATGAGTGATTCATTTTAGCTAAGTATGTATATATTAACATGGAAGACCCCTCTGATAAAATATCCCATGTTGATATTATATGATAAGCATTCTCGGGGAAATGTTCAAGAAATTTATTTTCTTCTATAATAGTTATATTACTATTTTTTATAAACTTTTTTACTTGCGTCTGGTCTTTTACAATTAAAAGTACTTTTTTGTATTTTTGTTTATTTAAAAAATTTAAAATTTTCCAATCTACCATGGTTAGCCTAATTTTTTCTCCAAAGCATCTACTAGTTTAATTAAATTTTCTTTTTTATTTAGATTAATACCTTCTATTTCTATATCAAGATACTCTTCTATTTCTCTAAGCATAGTTTTAACTGTTTTATTTTTACTATCTTCAAGTTCTTCGGGTTTTTGATATATTTTTAACTGTACAAGCTTACTTATTACAGATCTATATCCTTTTCCAAAAAACTCTGCTAATTCATAGACATCTTTAATATCTTCTTTAGTATAAAGTTCTATTAACTTTGCCTCTTGTTCATCGGACCACGCTTTAATGCTCATTATTAATTTCCTCAAAATTAAATTCCAGTTGGTTTTCATCAAACTCTAAGTGCCTAGTATACTTTGCAAAAGTTTCACTAGCTTCTTCTAAAGCTTTGATTATGCAATCTGTCTCTTCAGCTACAAACGCATAACCTGTCTTAGTAGGGTACCATACACCAGAATCACCATCCATCTGATAATCTCTAATATGTATGTATACTTGACCCCTAAAGTCGCTCATTGTAACTTTTACTACGTTACCATTAGGTTTTTTATAAACATATCTGTCAAACACTTATAAGTTTCTCTTCAGTCATCAAGTTTTTTAACCAACTATTAGGTATACCGCATATATTTAATGTATATCTAGGTTCTACACCAAGATTGGCTGCCCCATGAAGATAATTGGGATTAAATATGAGTATATTTCCTTTATTTAACACAATTTCTTCTTTATTATTTCCGAAAAAAAATTTAAAATTATAATTTTCGTTTAAAGCTACCCACAATCTAACTATATTACTATCATCTAAATCTAAATGCATAGGAGTTACATGACCAGGGTTTTGCTTAAAAATTCTTATTCTTGTAGTTTCAAATTCAAAAAAATTAACTAAGTTTTTAATTTTTGGTATTTCAAAGATTTTAGTATATTTATAGTTTTCTGGTAAATCTTCTTTATTTGATTTATAAAGATCATCTATTTTACCTGTAGCACTTTTAATGCTACAGGCAGTTATTGCATTTTTAAGATCATAGTCTTCACAAGAAAAATAAGGTAATTTTTCTAAAATATCAGACCAATCTCCGTTTAGTTTAGATTTTGATATTATATATCTCATTAAACTGTTATAGAGTCAGTAATTTGATCATTTACTGATGTTTGTGTAACAGAATCAGTAATTTGTCCATTATTAATTGTTACTGAATCCCACCTATAAGCCATTTCGTTTATAACATCATCTGTATAACCGTTTATCTTTAGCCAATACCTAAAAGCACCTTCTGATTCAAAATTCATATTATTACTCCTATAATTTAATTCCCCTCAAAATAGCATTCATTTATGTTTTTATTTTTAAGTTTATTATGTAATATATCAGTACCATAACAGATTAAATTACTATTTTTTTCACTTAAGGCTTTAATCCAATTATTATTATAATGATCTTTAAGATCTTCTAAACTTCTAGTGTAGTGAGCTGTTACAGTATGAAAAGCGTTACTCCACCATATATATGAATCTTCTGTATTATCTACTTTATTTATTAACTTTTCTGGGTTTACTAAAATATCACAATGTATAAAAGTGTGTTTTAACTTTTTATATCTTTGCCAGTGATTATATAAAACTTCTTCTCCACCCCATTCTTCTAATTCTTCTTTCCACAAATCAGAGTGTTCTCTATTCTCAGTTCTTCCACCAAAAGTTTCATTTATACTATACTGCTTTTTTATATTTTTTAAAAACTCAGGATAGTTTCTTCCGTCCCATTTTTCTAAAAGCAAGCTTTTAAAAGCTAAAGCTTGCTTACTATAATCATAATAAATTACTTCTGTATCATCATAAAAATCAAACTTGTTTAAGAACAAATTAGGTTTAAAAGCTGCTGCAACTGCATATAGTTTTTTTATTTTTGGTCCAGTATTTGTCTTTATATCTTTGTAGTTTTCTGTATTCCAAAGAAATACACAATTAGGAGCCCCAATTAAAATATCATTAATCCAAGTTAGCTGACTCCTTAAAGATTCTATATCTTTATTAGGATAAGCATACCCTTTTGTTACTCTTATTTTTGGATGAAAGTTATAAACAGTTAAGTCATTTTCTAAAGATTTATTGATAAAATTCCAACCATCTACATAAGGTGTGCAAACCTGTGTTTCTTTAGTAGGTTGTAAAAATAAAGGAGTATAATCATCATGAATGTCGTTCTTTGACCTTTTTGCTCTTACTAGTTCTATTTTTTCTTCCGATGCAAACCTATCTCCCCAATTAGGCTTTCCAAACTCTTCATAATATTTTAAATTAATAATCATGCATTGTTTATGTAATCCCCAATAATGACCATTACTATCTTTTTGAGAATTATTAGATTCTCTATCAATTATATGCCCTGTTACAAAAAAATCTACTTTTTCCATCCACGATTCTACGTATTTAAAAAAAGAAGGATCATTAATAAAATGCCCCACACTCATTAAAACGCAAAACTCATATTTTTTATCTAGTGCGTTATTGAGAACCTCATTCACTGACTTTCCTGTGACAAATTCTCTACCTACGCCGTATTTCATATGTCGTATAAAAAATTCTGTTAGTTCTTTATATTTATCGCCTAGCTCTTTATTTTTGATAAAATCCCTATCATCATAAACACCTACTACATATTTAAATTTTGGCATATTTTTCATAACTCTTTATTATTAAATTTTTATATTCTATGGTGGGTTTGCCATGAACGATTATGTGTATTCTATCTTCAGAAGAATTATTGATATAAGCATGTTTATTGCCAACATCAAGTAACATAACTACCCCAGGTTTCATAGGAACTACACCATGTTTTTCCATTTTAAATATACAATTTTGCGGGTGGTTTAGTGCAATATTAATAGGAGATAGTTGATTAGTCTCAGAATCTACATGAGGATATATGTACCCTCCTGGCTCTAATAACATAAATCTAACTCTAAAGTATTCTTTCATAGGAAAGACATTTTTTAACCAGTTTGTTGTAATAGGGCATTTATCCGCAATAGAAGTCCACTTATACGGAGCTTCCTCATTGCTTTTATACCCATATTGAGTGTAGTGATTTGTTTTATACTCATCTAATCCATGGATACAAACACTTTTCCATCCTTTATGGCTATAAGAACCTTGCACATCCTCATCTCTATGAGAAACAAATAAATGTTTTATAGCATTAGCCTCTTCAAACATATCTTCATAAGGAAGACTTATGTCTAATGGAAGCCAGGGTAGTTTACTTTCTGTTTTTATCCAATTATAATCTGTTGTCATATTCTTTTTTGTAACTTTTTTCTACTAACTCTTTATATTCTTGATTTGGTGCGTCTGATGGATGAATAATTATATGTATTCTATCTTCAGATGAGTTGTTCATATAGGCGTGTTCATTATAAACATCTAACAACATGACAACACCCGGTTTCATAGGCACTACGCCATGCTCTTTCATCTTAAATATACAATCTTTTGGATGATTTAAAGCTATGTTTATTTTTCCTAATTCATGTTTATAACCATCTTTGTGAGGTAATATATAGCCACCAGGTTCTAATAACATAAATCTTATTCTATTATAGTTTTTCATAGGAAAAACTTTTTTTAGCCAATTAGTAGTTATAGGACATTTCTCTGATATACTAGTCCAAATATAATTAGCTTCTTTTTCTTCTTTAAAACCGTAATGTTTATAGTGCCTAGTTTTATTTTCAGAAATTCCATGTATAACTAAGCTTTTCCAACCTTTATGATTATACCCTTCAATTACCTCATTGTCTTTATGTTCTACGAAGAGATGTTTTATGGCATTAGCTTCTTCAAACATCTCTTCGTAAGGAAGATCAATAGATAAAGGTAACCAAGGTATGTTACTTAAATTAACTATATAATCATAATTACTAATTTTTAGAACTCTCTTCTGGGTTTGGTTGATTTAGTATGAATTGACTTTATAGCCTCTAGATACTTCTCTCCAATATTCTCCCAAGTATTTGGATTTTCATAGTCCTTCACTTTATCAAAAAACTTTTTACGTTCATGATGAGAGTATATAAGTCTCATATTAAACTTTAGGTGCTCTGGTTCTGGATCTAAAATCCAAGCATGACCACCCATATTAGTTAAACTATCTCCAGGTTTTGTAGCAAATAGTTCAGGAGAAGTTAAATCAACTATTTTTTTCTGAGTATTAATTCTAAAACCTATCTCTTGGGGTATAAATTCCTCTGTAGGTCCTTGAGAAGTGATTATTGGAAAAGCTCCGCAGGCTACAGACTCTTGAATGTGCATACCGAAACCTTCTCCTCTGTAAGGATGCACTACTACTCTTGAGTTTTTATAAATGTTTGCCATATCTGTCTCAGATAACAAATCACTATTATAAATAATTTTACCACAATCTACATGATATTGCAAATTTAGAATTTGAGATAGTAGGTTATTATGTCCATAAATTTGTGGAGTATCTTTTATAAATAATTGTACGTTATCAGCTCTAACAAACGCATCTTTCCAGACATTTAATAAAATATCTAAACCTTTTCTAGATTGATGAGTTCCTACAAATAAAAATGTAAATTTCTTAGAATCGAAAAATTTGCTTTCTTCTGGAATAGTATTAAATGTAGAAGGATCATACCCATTAGGAATAACATGAAGTCTTTCAGGATTAAGTCCAGCATCTAAAAACTTATCGCCTGTCCACATACTAGGAGTTATTACAGCGTCTGCAAAGTTTTCCCACTTATATTGCCATTCTAAAGGAATTTTAGAATATTCCCAAGGTTGAATATATACAACCTTAGTTTTTTTAGATACAGGAAATCTCCAAACAGGAGGATAAGTGTGTCTGATTTGAATATCAGGCTCATCTTCTCCTCTATTTTCTAAAGATTTTAAAACCTTTATCTCTTCTTTATTAACTTTGTGAACTGAATTATATCTGTCTAAAGGTGTAATAAATAACTTTATATCTTTTACACACTTACTTAACTCAATAGCAATTTTTCTATTTATAATTGCTAAAGAATGATTATCATAGAATTTACCTAAAATCTCGACCTTTATCATCAATATGTCCTATCTGCTTCCGCTTTGCAAACCTGTTTTAAAGCATTTTTTTCAAATTTAGTTAACTTAGGCCATTGTCTAGGGTCTCCTAAGCCTGATGTTTTAAAGTTTCTAAGAGTATGATAATTATTTAAATCTGTTTGTCTCCAGATATTAAAAAACGGATCTTCTTTAACTTTATCTGAGTGCCCAATATTATTAATTTTTTGGTGTAAATCTTTTTCATTTCGGCACAAACTCCAGTGTAAAATACATAAAGGAGAATCTATTCTAAATTGATTATTTGTCCATCTTGCATATGTATACATATTATCTTTATGAGTGGCAAATCCTTGTTTTTCGTTTTTTATAAAACTACCATCTTCATTAGTTATGAAAAGAATGTCACTTTCAAACTCTTTCCAAGGTAAAAACCAAGTAAAGTTAATATCATAGTTTTTATAATAAGGCTCGAAAAGAGGACACCAATTATAAAAAAACTCTTTAGGATTTACTAACTGCTCGTCAGCATCAAAAGACATAATCCAGTCGTTAGTACAATGATTTTTTAAAAAATTTCTTTCATAATTATCATTTTCAATAGCTAATCCACTTGGATGAAAATTTTCTTCTATTACTGATATTTTATTTTTAGTATCTAGCTTTTTTAGCTCTGCCCAAAGTTTTGCTTCGTTAAATTTAAAAGGCTGATGACTCCAAGTAACACGATCTTTATCTAGTCCTAATACGATCTCATCAACATAGTCGTAATAAGTCTTTATACTATTTGGAAGCATTTCTGCATCATAACTAATTAAAGATATAACTGATTTCTTAATCATTTGTTTCTTCTTTCTTTTCCTCTTTAGCAGCGCTAATAGTAACTAGTGATACAGAAAAGCCATTATACCAGTTTAAAGAATCTCCTGTAGTAAAACTTACTTTTTCTGCTAGTAACTCAACATCAATACCAGGAGAGTTAGCAAATCTTGAATATGCTGTTCTCACACCTTGTGAATTCCAATTTGATACCATCAAAATAAAATGTTTATCAAAAATAGGTATATAATGTCTTAGAACACTTTCTAGATTAGCATGATGTTCTTCTAAATCATAGTGTACAACATCTACTTTTCTTGGAATTGATTTCAGATTTACTTTTGAAGCTTCAGAATCAATTAAATTAATAATATTTTGTAGCTTTTCTGAATTTTTGTATCTATCTATTAATTCAACAACAGCTTGTCTAGGATTAGTCCAACCAGTTTCTTTATAGGGATTAGCTTCTTTTTGATCTATAGTATAATCATCTACGGCATAAGTAGTTATACTATTTCTGAAATTAGCAGCAATAAGTGTAGAACCTCTATAAACTCCTAATTCTAGATAAGTTAAATTATCTTTTAATCCGCATATATTATTTATGCAATGTTTTATCTTTCTCCCACTAGCCCCATATAGATCCCTATCAAACTCTCTTAAATTAGACCTATCTAATTCTGCTAAGTGAAAAGACTCTTTTATTTTATCCTTAAGAACTTGAGTTACCGTTTTCATCTGTTATATTTTCTCTTTTTTCAAAAAATTTCTTTATTAAGTATTCTATAAGAAATACTGGTGTCAGTACTAATAATAGCACTGGTGTGACTAAGGCTAATATGAATATAATTAAGCTTACTAATAATACTAAACTAAACCTAACAGAGTTCATATTCTCTTGGTTGAAATTGTTTTTAGATAATAACTCCATAGCTTGTTCTTTTGATATTACAAAGATATTATCTTCTTCATTATTCATTTATCTGATACCTCTATGTTTAAGGTCTTAAAGTATTCTGTTCCCTGCCACTTTTCTTTTAGTCTTACTTTGTTTCTAGCCTGTGCGTCATATAGATTTTGAGTCATAATTCTTTTATTATCTTTACTTTCCCAGTGTATGAGAGTTGCTGGGGTCATGTAAATTTTCCACCCAGCTTTTCTTGTTTCCATACAATAATCTACATCTCTCTCATAAGTATATTCAAATAAAGGATCAAAATCTCCAACTTTATCTAATACTTCTCTTCTTATATAAAGACCTCCAAAAGTGCACCAAGCAACCTCTCTGATCTTATCATACTGACCATTATCTAATTCTGGCTCTTTAAAAAACTTGTGGTCTTCCATTCTAAACCCGGAACCAAAATGGTCTGCACTACCATCATCATTAATTTTACCACCAGCATGTTGAATCAAAAACTTTCCATCATCATTTTTGGCAGGGTATAGAAGCTTACACCCTAACATACCAGCTTCTGGGTATTTATTAGCGTAATTAATTAAATCTTCATACCACTGATTATTATTATCTCCTTCGATGGGTTGCATATCGGCATGTAAAATAATAATATCATCTTTAGTTTGCTTCCATAGTTTTTGATACATCATATCAGATCCTATGCGAGATGTATCTTGTTCAAAGATACAGTCTAGGTTCCATAATTTATCTTGTAATAAAGCAATTTCTTCTGGAAATACATAGGGACAAATAATTGTTGCCATTAGATTAATCTTTCTACCCAAGTTTTAGGGGTTTTTTCTGTGATAAATTCCAAAGATAAAGAATCATAAATAAAAGGTTCAGGACCTCTTGCAACGATCCAATTTACCATTTCTATAATAGTATCATCTAAAGATTTTGTAGTATTATAGTTAAAGTGGTTTTTAATTTTTTCTGACGAACACCAAGCATTTTTAACCTCTGCAGGCCTGTCTGGGAAAAACTCTATAACAGGATACACTCCGCAGTGATGACCTACTTTATAAGCTAACTCTTTAATTGTTACTTCGTTATCGTCTGGTCCTATATTGTAAACTTCACCAGTTAAGTCTTTACTAGATGTTACTAATCTCCAAATTGCTTCGCTACAATCTTGAATATTAGAAAAACTTCTTTTTTGTTCTCCATTTCCATAAACAATTATTGGTTTTTTCATTAAAGTTCTATTAATCATAATACCAACAACGTTTCTATATGGATCCATATATCTTTGTCCTACCCCAATAACATTATGAGGTACTACAGTAAAATATTTTAATCCATGGAGTTTATTTAATAGTTCTAAATGCTCTTCTGCCTGAGCTTTAGCTAATCCGTATGGATCTTCTGGTTTTCTAGGCATATCTTCTGTAAAAGGTGGGATTTGTGCGCCATATCTTGCCATTGAGCTAAAGTTTACCAGCTTTTCAACTTTATTAGCTAAACAAGCAGAAGCAACACTGACGGTTCCTCCAACAATATTTTCTGCTACTATTTTTGGAGAAAATACAGACAAACCTTCATAAGGCAAAGCAGCACAGTGTAAAACTATGTCTGATCCCTTCATATGATCTGATAAAGCTTTGTAGTCTAAAATATCTATATTTTTGTAATCTATATGTTTATAAAATCTAGTTAAATTAGATTCTAAACCACCAATTAAATTATCACAGGCTTTTACTTTCCAACCATGAAAGCAAAATAGTCTAACTAACTCACTTCCTATTAAGCCTGCGGCTCCTGTTATATAAACTGTTTTCATATATTAATGCCTCTCCACACAAAACCCCAATCCACTAATGGGCTCATATCTTTTTCTTTGCAATGAGTTGCGACCGCTGGTAAAGGATTTATACAATCTGTATGCTGTAAAATATTATTTAATTTTTGTTTATTCATTTCAATTCCGGCTTCTTTTATTTCATCTACATATTTTAAAAATATCTTAGTATTACCAATTATGTTCCAAGATATATAACTAGTAGTTCTCCAATGCCTATCTGTTCCTACGAAAACTTTAGAGAATCTTTGACGGGTATAATTTAAAGGTGTATCACTAGGAGTAATGAAACCCTTCCAATAATTAGAAGCTTCTTTTATAGCAGACATACTTTTTGTATTCCATAAATAATCATCTTCTAATAATGCAAAAAGTTTATCTGGATCAGCAGTATTAATTAAGTCATTTTTTAGAGTTTCTAAAGGTACTCTGAAACTATCTTCTATAGAGTTTATTTTAGTAAATGTTATTAATGTTTCACACTTATCTTCTAACCATTTTAAAGTTTTATCACTAACATTATGATGAAAAACTTGGACAGAATCTTCTATAGTTAGGTTAGCCATAAGACTCAACCAACACTTTTTAAGAATCATACGTTTATCATATGAGTTCCAGCGCTCTTCTCCGCTTATAGATTTTTGATTTTCACTTATTCTTATGTATATATTCATATCTTTGTAATAAATCTCTTAGGATCAAATTGTTTATATATATTAACTGCTTCTTCAAAAATATTAATTTTAGGACTCCATCCTAAGTTTCTTATCTTAAAATCATCAATTTTATATGCTATATCCTGGCCTTTTCTATTCTCTACAAATCTTAAACCATTAGATTCTTTATTGGCTACTTTTAGAAATTGTTTAATTATTTCTAAATTAGTAAAAGATAAATCACCTGCAATGTTATATATATTATTAATATAACCATTATTAATGACAGTGAAAATACCATTAATAGCGTCTTCTACGTGTAACCAAGTTCTTATATAAGAACCATCTCCGTGTACTGGAATAGGCGAATTTTTAATTAGATTTAAACATATAGTAGGTATTAGCTTTTCGGGATACTGATTATGTCCATAACAATTAGTCATCCTAATTATATTATAATTAATATCATATGTTCTACCATAAGCTAATACTAATTGGTCAGCTGCGGCTTTTGAAGCTGAATAAGGACTAGAAGGTTTTAAAACATCTTTTTCTGTAAACCTATATGTTAAAGAATCTCCATAAACTTCATCAGTACTAATATGTATTAGGTGAGGTCTATGACTAGGGTGCATATTTTTTAATAATTCTAATATGTGATGAGTTCCATTAATATTAGTTTCAACAAACTTTTTACTATTAGATATAGAATTATCTACATGTGACTCAGCGGCAAAATGAATTACATAATCGCAGATTGGTAGATATCCTAAATTACTAATATATTCTCTAGCTTCTGTATAGTTAGGATTCTTTTTAAACTCTAAGGAGGCTTTTCTATCAGCAGCATATGTATAACAATCTATATTAATTACACTATGCCCATCGTTTAAACACTTTTCGATAAAATGTTTACCAATAAAACCTAAACCACCTGTTACTAAAAATACTTTATTTTCCATAATAATTTTTAAATTCCTGCCAAGTATGAAGATAGTCTGACTTGTCAAATTCTTCTGAACATAGCGATAAACAAATAGCTCCTGGAGAGTATTTTGTTACTACTCTCCAAGAGCTAGGTGGTATTAAAATACCTGCATCATCTTCAGATAAATGTATCTCAGCGCAATTTACACCATCACTTACTTCTACACAGAAACTACCGCTAACAGGTATTAAAACTTCTTGTAAAATTTTATGTGCATGTCCGCCCCTGCTTAATCCTTGAGGGACTCCAGATATCATAAAAACTCTTTTAATTTCAAAAGGAATTTGTTTTAGATTATTGATATAAGTTAAAGAACCACGGTTATCAGTAACTTTGGGAAAATTAAGAATTTTATACATAGCCCCTCAAATTTATGTGCAACTTTTCTGTTTCCAGGTAAGTTGCCAACCCATTGAAATTAAGCTGCTAGAGCCATCTCAGATGAAACGAAGTTGTCGTTTGCATTTATAGTTTTCTTGCGATTAAGGTCGCTTGCGCACCTGTCTCTCGGCTTCCCTATTATCTACCTGTCGATCCTATTTCGCCCCCATCAAAGATACACCCTCAGTAACAAAGTAGTAGAATTGCACTACTTATCTTTTCCATCTTTGTTATTCAAAAATATAGAACGTTACTATATGATCTTAGTCGGCCAACTTACTGTGTAAAAACGCTAATTTTTACGGATGTATCTATGGTGGAGGCGTCGGGTACTGCCCCCGAGTCCAGATTAGTTTTCAGTCTACGTCATCAAGACAATGTATTTAAATTACCTAGCACTAGTAGTCCGTTATTATTAGTTTTAATTTCTAAAACTTTCCAGTTTTGATTTTTATCTAAAAATTCTGTAATTGCTGGTTGTAATCCTACTGACCCAGGTTTTTCTCCAGAAGTTTTATATAACTCTGTGTCATGAAGTATAATATATTTATTAACTTTTTTTGAATGAGTGAATAATTCTTGTCTAAGTTGTTCGTAGGTGTGAAGAGTATCTATAAATAATAAATCTGTTTCTTCTATATCTGCTTCTAATACATTTTCTAATTTAAATACAAAATTTAAATTATATTCTTTAGTCAAAGAAAATAGCTCATTTAAATTATTATTAGGGGGTGGTACAATATCATAAGATATCATTCTTTTAGGATTCGAAGCTAACAAAGCCCAAGTACTAACAATATCTCTTACACCCATCTCTATTATGTGTTCACATTTAGAAGCGTAATTAAATAATGTTTCTAAATGCTCATTAATATCACTTGGGGTATCTTTTAGATTTTGGTACTTATTTAATATCTTTTCCATTGTTTGTACTGTCCACTAAAATTACTGGTTTACCAGTTTCTTTATGAATTCTATTCCCAAAATCATCATAAGTCCAAAGTCTAATATAAGGATCTAAGTCTGCATCAGAAACTTCAATATAAATTATATTATCATTTTTATTTTCCAATGTCAACCCCTTTTTTAATTTTTAATATTTTAGATATTTTCTACTATCTACTTCTAGTTCTTCTAATTGTTTAACTGTCTTATGGTTAAATATTCTAAAATCATCTTCTTCTAAATCCCAGACTAATTCCATACCATCTGGATATTTTCTCTCTGAGCCAGCTCCAACAATTTTAGACGCAACAAACCCATTAGGTAAATCACCTATTCTAGAGAACATCATTACTCTTTGTTCTCCATTTTTCTTAACAAATGATCCTTTATAAGCTTTCATAAAAAAATACTCCTATAAGTTATAATAACTATAACATTTATAGGAGTATTTGAGAATAATTATTTTAAACCCAGAGCTTTGCGTTCCAACTTAGAGAACGTCTTTCTCCCTCACCTCTAAAAGGTGGTACCTCGTGACTTAACCAAGAAGGAAATATATAATAGTCTCCTATTTCAGGTGTTAAAGTTAACATTCCGGGAAACTCAATCATAGCCGGATTTCCTCTATCACTCCACATAAACTTAATCATTCCGTCTTCAGACTTTTCATCTGTGCAGTTTGTTATTTGTTCTGGGACTTTTAAATATATTATACTACTCAAAGATGAAAAAGGCTGACAATGATTGTGAAGAGGATTATAATCACCTGCTAATTGCTTATTAGCCCAAAATTCATATATCTCTACACCTGGAGAGCCTCCCCAAACCGATCTTGCTTTTGGGTTGTAGTGCATATAACCATTTAAATACTCTAAACATAAACCATGAGAAAAAGTCAAAAAATTAGACATTGCCTTTGACTTTTTAGTTTCTTCTGTTAAAGGAATTGCTCTCTGTTTGCCGTTTTTTATCTGACCTGCTAGTCTACTATCCATACTGAGGATATCTAGATCAGGGTCGTCTTCTAAAATTACATCTGTTAGCTCTGTTAAAAACTTAACTGTTGTATCAGGAAGCTTTACCTTCAATAAACCAGCAGATGTTAGGGGTATCCAACTAACCTCTACTTGTTGGGTTTCGTTTTTGCTTTCTTCCGTCATTTTGTCCTCTTGTAATTTGTGATTCTAATTTATCAAAAATAGCTTTTTTAGTAGCTTGTTCTTTTCTTTGTCTAGCTACAGCTTTTTTCTGCTTCTCTCTTCTTTTTTCACCTTTTGACTTAAAAAATTGTTTCTCTTTTAGTTCAATAAAAGTGTTATCCTCATAAAGCTTTCTATTTAGAAGCTTAAAAGCTTTCATAGGATCATTATTTCTAACTACTATTCTCATTTTTGCTCTTTCATATGGATTGTAAAATAGTCTGTAATTGTTTCTTCATAGTTTTTAAACTGAGAGTTCCAATTATAAATATGTTTTATTTTACTTGTGTTTAAAGTACCTCTATCTTTTCCTGTAGGTCCTGATTTATTTACAGTCTCTATATCGTAATTTAGTATTTCTTTGGCTTGTTTTTTTACTACTTCTTTATCTCTTTGATAGCCGGAGCTTATATTATAAACCCCACAACACCAGTTATTTACTATTTTTTCAATTATAGAAACTAAATCTTTAATATAAATACAATCAGCTTCTTCTACAGTTACAGGTTTATTTTTATCAGCCTGTCTTTCTATATTCATAGGCATTGGAAACTTTCCATCTCCATAACCATAAACATGCATAGGTCTTAAGATAACATCTTTATTTAAATCTAGTAATGACTCACTAGCTTTTTTACAAGCTCCATATAAATCTACTGGGTTTTTCTCTCCATCCTCTTTTATAGGTCCGTTCCAGCTTCCGTAAACCATAGAGCTTGAAAAGTGTAATATAGGACAATTATACTTATTTACTAGTTTATTTAGTCCATCTAATATAGATTTTTCTGTGAAATCTTGAAAATATTGAGATAAGATTGCTTCAGATAGACTACCACAGTTTATAATTAAATCAAAATCATTATCTAAATCACAATCATCAAAGGTCCAATATTTAACTACTTTGATATCTTTAATCATAGAATCTCTATATTTTTTAGCTGCTAACCTGTGAATAGTTTCTATACCATTTGTTAACTGTAAACCGTCTTTACCTCTATGAATATATTTATATCCAGGATATTCATAGCTCCAGTTATCGAGTATAACTATTTCATGTTTTTCTTTTAATAGGTTTACAATATGTGAACCTATAAAACCTTTTCCACCAGTAACTAATATTTTCATGCTAAGGCCTCTGCTATTCTATTTAACTCTTCTTTTTCTAAATACTGATGACAAGGGATCATTATAGTATTTTTAACCAGTTTTTCAGCTCCAGGGCATTTTTTACTATTTTCATAGAAACTATAGGTATTTAAAGATTCATTAAAATATCTTTTCGCTAGGCAATTTGCGTTTTTTAATTGATTTAATACCTCCGAAACCTCGTATTCTGAAACTTCTATCAAGAATTTCTCAGAGATATAATTTTCTCCGGGTATTCTTTTATAGGGTAGATTGTTGTCTAACCATGAAGCATTATAGCTACGAAGCTTTCTATACTCATTTTTTTCAAAAATCTCAATCTCTTTTAAAAGAACTGCGCAAGAGGTATTATCTAAGTAAGATTTTGTACCAATATTAACTGGTTGTTTGGATTTAGAAACTCCATGGTTAGTTGTGATATATATTCTATCGGCAACATCCTCAAATCTAGTAGCAATTCCTCCACCACTACCAAGAGTTCCGGGGTTTTTTGTAAAATCAAAGGAATAACAAACTACATCAGAAGATGATCCTGGTATATAGTCTGTAGGTTCATTCATATAAAATGCTTGAGCAGCATCTTCTATTATAGAAGTTGTAGTCCAATTATTATTAACTAGAATATCAGATATTTTTTTACAATTTACAATAGTTCCAAAATTATGTACAACTATTATAGCCGTTGCTGGTTTTTTTAACTCTTTACATAATTTATCTAAAGAATCTAAACAAATAGTACCAGTTTCATCAACATCTACAAACTCTATATTTCTATTCATAAAAGCTACAGCATTTGTAATAGCTCTCCAGCCATATGCGGGAACTACTACAGTATCTCCAGGATTTGTGAGGCAATGAACTGCTATTTGAAGAGAATCTGTACAGCAGTTAGTAAACGTCCAATAAGGAAGGCCTGATAGCTCTATACACTTTTCTTGGAGTTTTCTTTGGATAGGAGATAAGCTTTTACCGTCTTCTGCTTGAAAAGGGTAATCTAGTGCTTCGTTTATTGCTTTTAAATATTCTACTCTATGTCTTGCTAGTCTACGTTTGTGAGGAATAAATGTTATTGGTCTAGCTTCCAATTTAACCCTCTTATCCAAGCATCATAGGTTTCCCAAGATTGCTTTCCAACTACTGTTTGAAACGGTTGATCATATTTGACAGCTGCAAACAAAGGTACATTTTCCCACCCGTATAATGCTACACGAGGGTCATTAAAATCAAAATATTCTACATCAAGATCATGTTCTTCGTTATCAACTTCCGCTTCCATACGTGCGCCAGTCTCACGAGTCCATTGTTCAAGTTGCGGAATATACACTGCCCATAGTTTAAACTGTGCCATTAATCTTCCCAAAAGTTTCTTTCTCGTTTAATATATAAAGGTGAACGGCTTCCATCTTCAAATTCTAAGAATGATTTAGAATTTTCACTAGAATATGGAGTTGCGTGAATATCGCCTCTAAAAATAACAATTATAGTATCGTCGCTATCTCCATTCTTAGAAGATAGGTATTCAAACCCTTCTTCTGAATATTCAGCGAGGGTTTCTTGAAAATATTCTTTTAGAACTGTTACTTCTATTAAACTTTTCATAGAATATATGCTAACATATGTACAAAGGACAGTCAATTAAAATATAACAACAAAGAGCTGTTTGCTAATTTTTTATTGTCAAGCGCTTAAAAATTTCATATAATAATAAAATGGAGGTTAAATATGGCAAAACTTATATCTTATAAAGTTTATTACCGCCCTCTTGGTTCTTGGTACTGGCGCGTTTTAAAAGATGTGTTAGAAGACGGAATTATTGAGGGCACTGAAGTTCGATACTTTGTTAATAAAAAGAGAGAAAGAATCGAACTACCTTCTTCAGCTATCGAACTTAAATTCTCCGAAGATCGAGTTGAAGCTATTGAAGCGCTAAATACCAGACGAGCAGAAGCTATTAAGTCTGGCGCACCTATGTCTCTATAAAGGAATTATAATGGGAATCTATCTAACAGCAAAAGAATATCTAATTGAGCTAAGGCGGCAGGGTAACTTTGTCGCTGAAGAACTGTTAGAAGAATATGAAGAAATCAAGGCTCAAAGCGGAGAATTTATTGCTGCTAAATATCTAGCAGACATCTATCGTGAATTTCAAGAAAGGTTAAAGGACGTATCAAATGGATAAAACTTTTTTAGTAGGAGCATTTGCAGTAGTTGCTGTTATTGTAACCTTTGCAACTTCTCTAACTACATTTAATATTCATGCTATGGAAACTCAAAAAGTATTAATGTCTAAGTGTATTGAAGCAAAAAGCATTTGGATTGCTAACACCACATCGTCTTATGGCGGTCATTGTATTAATAAGGACTAAATCATGGTTAAGAAGAAGACAAACGATTCTGCCTCTCTAGGCTTTTCTCATTGGGATACAAACGACTATATTCGTGAATGTCCTAATATTGTACGTTGGAATGCTCGTCTAGCTATTAAGTGGATGGAGAGCATTACTTCTAGGGTTTGGAGTCCAACCCAAATTCGTTATTACAACCAAGCTGTTCGTGATATTAATGATTATCTAGATAAGCTTGAAACATATCGTTTCTATGACAAGCATGAAGTTTGGGACAATGATCGTGTTCAACGTCTCACATTGCTTGAAACCTTTGACTGAGGCACACTGCAAAATCAAATGCAGTAATTAAATGAAATTTCAATTTGCACAGATCAAAAAGTTGTGCTATTCTATATTGGTGAATAAATAAATGATGATTCGTTGGAAGAATAAAAATCCTTATATTAATTTTTTTCGTGAGTGTTCAAGAGTAATCCTCTCAGATGAAACACCTGATGAAAAGATTTATACTATTGAATCTTTGATCAAGCGTGACTACTCTGGATCTTGGTTGTACTCTTGTCCTACTATTAAGCATATTGGGAACGAAGTTCCACAGCCGGATGACGACGTTTCTAAGAATCCTTTCTATCAGTTTTTGGAATTCGCTCGAAGTGTGCTTCAAAAACAGGGAGATGCTATGTATAAAGTGAATGAAATTCACAAGGAGTTAGCTTGGGTCACACCTATCTTAAAGTCTCCGTCTGCTCAATCATGGGTATATACTGAATAATTAAGAAGTGGGGGCTTTGTGCCCTCATTTTTTTTATAAGGAAAGCTATGAATAAATTAGAAAAACAAGTTTTAGATATATTTTCAAGAACTCCTATTGATATTCTAGAAGAAGACGAGTATCAGCAGTCTGTAATGGCATCAGAAAGATGGTACTTAAGCACTCCTAGACCCGATGGTGTATCAAAAGGTTCTACAAAAATAGGTTATTTTAATATATGGGTAGCTGTTAAATTAATCGCAGATGCTAATAAAAAAGCATTTGACGATGAAAGTAATGTTGACACTCTTGCTACAATATGCGATAATCTAACTAATTATGGAGTTCTAAGAGAACTTCCAAAATATAAACGAGAAAAGTTTAAACTTATTACTAACGAGGAACTTGATGTCAAAAGAAAAGCAAGAGAAGATTCAAATCAATCCAGCAATGATTGATAAAGAAGAGTTGATGAATTTGTTCAATAAGATTACAGATAATCTTTTGCAAATGGAATCTTATAGAGAAATGAATAATGATCTTGTAAAGGAGATAAAAGATAGTTTTGGCTTTAAGCCAAGTGCTATTCGTGCAGCTGCTTCTGCTATGTATAAACGCAAGAGAGAAGAGCTAGAAGAAAAGCAAGAAGAGATTTTCACTATCTTGAACTTAGTAGAAAGTGCAAAAAGACGATCCTCTTCCGACACATCTGATCTATGACAGGTACTCTAACGAGTCCTGGGATCAATATATTGTACGTAAATTAAAAGAAGAAAGAGAGTACTATGCCGGAAGGTCCAGAGTGCACAATTGTAGCACGTCAATTAAACTCCGTAATTCAAAACAAAACGATAGAGAACATTGAAATTCTATCTGGTAGATATCTTAAGAAAGAACCAGAGGGGTTTACTACCTTTTTAGATTATGCTGTAAATGTAAAAGATCAAACCGTATTAGGTGTTGATAATAAAGGTAAGTTTATCTATTGGATTACTACTTCAGGAGTTATATTTAGTACCTTAGGCATGACTGGTACGTATAAAACACAAGATAATAATTATGCTAGAGTTCGTTGGGATTTTAGCGATGGTACTTCTGTTTACTACTCTGATATGAGAAACTTTGGTACTTTAAAGTTCTTCTCTGGAGCTTCTGCTATGCCGTCTCTCAATAAAAAGTTATCTGAGATTGGACCAGATATGCTAAATAATCCTTGTGATGAGCTTACTTGGTTAAAAATTTGTGAAAAAGCAAAAAACCATTCTTTAGTTAAATTTTTAATGGAGCAAAAATATGTATCAGGTGTGGGAAATATTTACAAATCCGAGGCTTTGTTTTTATCTGCAATTGCGCCTCATAGAAAAGTCAGTAGTTGCTCTAAAGAAGAGCTTATTAGGTTATATAAATCAGTTAAAACTGTACTTAAAAACTCACTTGAATCTGGTGGCGCTACCATTAGAAACTATTCTGACTTATATAATAATCAAGGCTCATATGTAGCTTTTCCTTCTAAAGCAGATGAGATGATGAAGGCTCGTATAGGAGTTATGGTATACTCTCAAAAAACAGATCCTTACGGAAACCCAATCGAAAAAATTCGTTTAGACGATGGACGAACAACTCATTGGTCTCCTGCGATCCAAAAATAAATAATTTTTGCTTGCTATAATATAAAAAATTATATAACATATATTATGAACCTGCCTAAAGGAGGTTCATAATAATCTTGCTTAATAAAGGAGAAATTTACATGGTAAATTTAAATAATGCACATTCATATCTTCCAAGTATTTTAGACATCAACAGGGTAACACCTTACGCTGTAGGTTTTGATAGACTTTTCGACCAGCTAAAAAACTACGCTGAACATCAGGTACAATCTAGCGGTTTTCCTCCATACAACATTCGTAAGGCAGGTGAGAAGTACTTCATTGATTTAGCCTTAGCAGGTCTAGCAAAAAAAGATTTAGAAGTTGAAGTGGCTGATGGCGTTTTAACAGTACGCTCTACTTATGACTCCGCTCAAAATGAGAATATCTTACACAAAGGTATCTCTTTCAAGAAGTTTACAAGAAAGTTTACACTAGCTGATAACATCGTTGTAAATGGGGCTGAGTATAATAATGGTATGCTCACTATCGAACTTGAGCTAGTTCTTCCTGAAGAGAAGAAGCCAAAACTAATTCCTATTAAATAAAAAGAAAGTTAAGGGGGCTGAACAAGCCCCCTTAGTGTATTTTAATGATTGATTATAATATTACGACAAGTGTAACAGCTGAAACTCTTACTACAGGTAGAACTTATTTCACCCCTGACGGCGCTTATCCAAGCATAACTACATTGTTAGGTAAAACTTCCTCCAGTTTAGTTTGGTTACAGAAATGGAAAGATAAAGTAGGAGAAGAAGAGGCAGCCCGTGTTTCTAAAGAAGCCACTGATAGAGGGACCGCAGTCCATGAATATTTAGAAAAATACTGGAATGGAGAGGATATTTTATCTGACTTAGCAAAAGAACCAGCTAACGTAAGATATCCAGCAAAAGCGTTAATCAATGGAACCTCAAAAAATGTTACCGAAGTTTGGGCGCAAGAAATTCCTGTATGGAGTCCTACTCTTAAATTTGCTGGTAGAGTAGATATGATCGGTCTTTGGAATGGAATCCCTTCAATAATAGATTTTAAAACATCTAAAAAAGTTAAAAAGGGAAAAGATATTAAAGATTATTTTCTTCAAGCATCTGGATACGCCTATGCTCATAATGAATTATTTGGTACTAGCATCCAAAAAATAGTAATTATTGTAGCAGTTGATGGGGAAGAAGAGCCTTTAATTTTTGAACAAAAAGCAGCTATATTTATACCAGAATTAAAAAATAGGATATCAACATATTATAAACTCAATGACCGTTAGAAAAAAGAAAA
>JACCDW011073521.1_pt1 | contig 25786 bp, 22 predicted proteins | sample 7449781 | NCBI WGS metagenome assembly JACCDW01 (sample SAMN15323449, study PRJNA562643) | freshwater metagenome | isolation source: river surface water | place: USA:Blue River Watershed | collected 2017-08-18
AATTGAGAATTGAAATTGGAGAATTGAGAATGCGTTGAATCTCACTTTGCGCTCTTTGCATCTTCGTGCCGTCATCCTGAAGCGAAAGTCACGAGCATTTTCATTCACCAATCACTTTCTGCTTGAAGGGGTGCGTCCTATTGAATTGAAAATTGATAGTGGAGAATTGAGAATGCGTTTATCTTGACTTCGCAGCCTTTGCACCTCCGTGAACTTAGTGCCCTAATTAATTGAAAATGGAGAATTGAAAGTTGAGAGTGCGTTTATCTTGACTTCGTGGCCTTTGCTTCTCCGCGTTGTCACCCTGAAGCGAAAGTCACGAGCATTTTCATTCACCAATCCCTTTCTGCTTGAAGGGTTGCGCCCGAATTAATTGAAAATGGAGAATTGAAAGTTGAGAGTGCGTTTACCTCAGCTTCGCGCCATTTGCACCTCCGCGTTGTCACCCTGAAGCGAAAGTCACGAGCATTTTCATTCACCAATCCCTTTCTGCTTGAAGGGTTGCGCCCTAATTAATTGAGAATTGAGAATTGAGAGTGGAGAATTGAGAATGCGTTGATCTGTACTTCGCGCTCGTGCACTGAAGCGAAAGCCAAGAGCATAGTTGAGAACCAATTTATTTCTGCTTCATGGGCTGCACCTCAGCGATCTTTGCGTCCCCTAATAATAAAAAGTTGAGAATGGGTTTCACCACTCTCAACTTTCGATTATCAATCAATTAGTGGTGGTGGCCATGTGGACCGTGTACGTGTCCATGGTCAAGTTCTTCTTGAGAAGCGTCGCGAACTTCAAGCACTTCACCCATAAAGTGGAGGTCGAAGCCAGCCAAAGGATGATTAAAATCCATTTTAACATAAGCATCGGTAATTTCTTTCACGATACCCATTAACGGATTGCCTTCTTGGTCGCGCATTTCCAACTCAGCTTCTACTTTTACGCGGGTGTCGTCGAATTTACCATCAACTTCAAAAGCTCCGCGATCGATATCGATCACGTATTCTGGCATAATTGGGCCATAGGCGTTATCCGATACAATTTGTATATCAAAATGATCGCCACGAGTAAGTCCCATCAGTTGACCTTCAAAATCTTCGAGCACACCACCGAATCCTGCAAGAAACACAAAAGGATGTTCTTTCGATGTTTCTTCAATCATTTGTTCAGGTCCTTTGTCCTTGCTCGCCGTTAAACGGTAATGCACTGACACGACTTTTTCGTCTGCGATTTTCATAGTGTAAAATTTTGTGGGGTGAATTTACGGAATTAATTGGGTAGTTGCTACGCCCCGCGGGTGGCTTTTTCAAGCACAAATGATAGGCGGTCGCGGGTAAGCCCAGCTTGAATTTCGCCGTTCATAATCACCGATACATTGCCGGTTTGCTCGCTCACCACAATGGCAATTGCATCCGTATTTTCGGTAACACCTACCGCTGCTCGGTGGCGCATGCCCAAATGTGCCGGAAAGTTCTCGCGCTCAGTTACCGGCAGCACACAGCGGGCAGCCACAATGCGGTTGTCTTGAACAATAACGGCCCCATCGTGCAGGGGTGAATTTTTAAAAAAAATGTTTTCAAGCATGCGCGAATTCAAACCACTGTCCACTTGGTCGCCTGTTGCAATAAAGAATTTAAGGTCCGAACGCCTAGCTACCACAATAAGAGCACCGGTTTTAGTATGACTCATATTGAAACACGCTTCACACACCGATTCAACATCAAGCATTATGGCTTCTTGATCATTTGTAGCTGTGAGTTTAAACAGCCCTCGCCAATTCCGATTCCGTAAAAATTCATTCGAACCAATGTATAGAAGAAATTTACGAATTTCTTGTTGGAAAACAATCATGATAGCGATGACCCCTACATTCACAAATTTGCCAATGATGGAGGAAATCAATTTCATGTCAAATGCTCTGAACACGATGTACAAAAAGTAAATCAAAGCAAGGCCAACAAATATATTGATCGCGCTGGTGCCCTTAAGCAGATTGTAAGCGAGATAAAGAATTACCGCCACCAAGAAAATATCGATGGCATCGGAAATACCGAAACTGATAAATGCTATGAGAAGTGCTGAACTCACGAATTACGTGCTTTTTTTTCTGCAATATACGTATCGTACATTTCATGTACCAGTCCATCAGATAACCCAACTTGCGGCACAAAAACCTTATCAATATCAGCGTGTTTCATCACGGTAAGGAATATTTTAGCGGCGGGAATAATTACGTCAGCTCTATCCGGTTTTAAATCGAGGCGTTCCATCCGCTCTTGGTAAGTATAGGCATTTAACATGTCAAACAAATCCTTAAGTTTATCGTAGCTCAGGTGTTTGGTCTCCTTTTTGCCCGACATCTTAAATATTTTGTTAATGTTGCCGCCAGACCCAATGGCGTTAAGTGGATGTATGCCAGTTGTGTGTTTACGCAACCATTGTTTTAATTCTTCCCATTCATTCTTGTCCACCCGATCTAGCAACATACGCACTGTTCCAATATTGAACGAGCGCGATGCTTGTACCTTGCTGTCGTAATACAATGTTAGTTCAGTTGAGCCACCCCCTACATCAATGTACAAGTAGGCATGGCGTGGGTTGAGCATTTGCTCGATGTGGTTGCTAAAAACCAGGTTGGCTTCGTTTTTACCGTCTACAATTTCAATTTGAATACCAGATTCAATCTTGGCGCGTCGTATAATTTCAGCGCTATTAGCAGCATCGCGCATGGCACTGGTGGCTACTGCACGGTACCCATTTACACCATAGGCTTTTATTAGTTCTGCATACCCTTTTAAGGCCGTTATCAATCGGTCAGCTTTAAGAGGTGAAATAGCCCCTTGCGAGAAAACATCCTCACCCAACCTTATAGGCATCCTTATAAGCTCTTCTTTAGAGAAGTGTGGTTTGCCATCAACAACAATGACCCGACAGAAAAGTAGTCGGATTGCATTACTGCCGATGTCAATTGCTGCGAATATCATGCGTTCCTTTTATTCGATTTTTTCGCCACTTCCGGCATATCATGTAATTGGACAGCCTTAAGGTATTCAAAAACGGCATCTTGTGCACGTACTTTTTTCTCACCTGGACGGGGTTGTTTATAAACATTGTCCTGCCTGCGGTCGAGTATTCGCACTTTGGTATTTCCTGTCAATTGAATGTGAATGATATCGCGAATTTGCTTTTTAACTTGTGGGTCGAGAATTGGCACAGCTACTTCACTGCGATTATCAAGGTTGCGGCTCATCCAGTCGGCAGAAGATATGTACAGTTTTTCGTTGCCCCCGTTATGAAAAATGAAAACACGAGCGTGCTCAAGGTATTTGTCGACAATACTATAGGCAACAATATTATCACTGTAACCTGGTACTTCTGTCATCAACGAACAAGCTCCACGAATGATGAGTGTTATCTTTACCCCTGCACTGCTTGCTTCATACAATTTGGCCACCATATCCTTATCTACCAGATTGTTCATCTTTAAAACAATGGAGGCCTGTTTGCCATGACGGGCTGCATAAATTTCTTTATCGATTAACTCCACCAAGCCACTGCGCATAAAAAACGGTGATGCTAGAATGTGGGTAAAGGTTTGCACCTTGAAATTGTTTTCGTAAAATTCAAACATACGGTTGATGTCCGCCGCTATTTCCTTGTTGGCCGTGAGCAACGAAAAGTCCGTATAAATGCGTGACGTTTTTTCATTAAAATTACCTGTTCCAATGTGCACGTAATGCTGTTCTTTACCACTTTCGCGGGTGGTAATGACAAATAATTTGGAGTGAACTTTGAGGCCAGGTACGCCATATATAACGCGAGCACCTTCTTCTTGTAATTTATTGGCCCAATAAATATTGTGCTCTTCATCGAAGCGGGCCTGTAATTCTACCACAGCAGTCACTTTTTTGCCATTTTTCACCGCATTAATCAGGGCATTGGCTACCCGTGAAGAATCGGCCAACCGATACAAGGTTATTTTAATACTTTCTACAGTGGGGTCAATAGAGGCTTCCCTTAGAAGGTTGACCATGTGGTTGTACGTTTGGTAGGGATAATGCATCAGGATATCCCTTTCCTTAATTACCTTGAGTGTGGAGTGTTTTTTCTTTGCAAGTACCGGGTGTTGCAACGGTGTAGGGTGGTTGTACACCAATTCGCGTTCGCCCAAATCAGGAAAATTGATGAAATTTTTGAAGTTATGGTAACGTCCCCCGGGAATGGCATTGTCTTTTTTATCCATACCCAACTTTTTCATGATGTAACGCAACATATCTTCAGGCATTTCAGAATCATAGACAAACCGCACCGGTTGCCCTTGTTTCCGCGCCTTCACACTTTTGCTTATTTTTTCAATCATGCTTTTACTCACATCGTTATCCATGTCGAGTTCGGCATCGCGGGTTAACTTAACATTGTAAGCCCCCATGGTGTGGTAGCCAAACACTTCGAAAATTTGATTGGTATTAAAGCGAATCACATCATCAACCAGAATGATGTAATGTTTTTTTCCATGCTGCGGGAGAATAACGAAACGTGAGACACTGCTGGGAATTTCAATAAGTGCGTATTTATTGCGCGCCGTGCCGTTAATCGATTCCAATTTCAGATAGAGATAACTTGCCTTGTCCTTCATATAAGGAAAAGGCTTGTTTTCATCAATCATAACTGGGAAGAGGGAGCCGACCAGTTCATTACCAAAGAATTCATTCACAAACATTTTTTGAGTTTGTGATAATTGCTTTTCATTAATAATAAATACATTTTTTGAGGCCAGTTCCAGCTTTAATTCTTGGTAAATCCGCTCAAAATTCTCTTGTTGTTCAATCACCTTTCTTTGGAGACGTGCCAATAATTCAGAGGGATCTTCACCATAAATAGCTAGCGCCTTTTTCCCCAATTTAGTTAAGCGTTTTACGGTTGCCACACGAACCCGGTAAAATTCATCGCGGTTATTACTAAAAATACCGAGGAACTTCAACCGCTCGATAAGCGGTACGGTTTTATCAGCGGCTTCTTGCAAGACCCGTTCGTTAAAAGAGAGCCAACTAATTTCGCGGTTGATATAGGGTAATTCGCTACGCTTCATGTATTCGGTAATTTTGGGAAATAATGATATAAGTGGACGGCAGAACCAGAGGTGGTTTCACGCCAAGAAGTGATTGGTAAGTCAAATGACACGATGCCAGTTGTGGGTAGGTTGTCGATATAAAAATCACGTGCCAAATCGTTAATTAAATCGGTAAAGCCCGGATTATGTCCGAATAACATCACCTTATTCACATGGGTCGGCAACGCTTTTATCACTTTGTATAAATCAGACACCGTTGCTTCATAAAGTGAGGGTGCTACTTGCAGTTTTTCTGCTGAAATAGATAGGCACCTTGAAAAAATCATGGCGGTGTGCATGGCACGATCGGCTGGGGACATTATCAGGAGGTCTACCCCATTCCACCGATCAGCTAACCAATCGGCCGCATGGTGTGCATCGCGAATACCCCGTATCGCCAATTGCCGGTCGATATCGCTTCGTCCGTCGTCACCAGCATCACTTTTTGCATGCCTTACAAGGGTTATTTGCATCATGTTATTAATAGTCGAAAACCTGCTCAAAAATAACCTTCTTTAAGTGTTAAATTTACAGGGAACATTAACTTATGAGTAACAATTCAACAATTCGTTGTCCAAATTGTAAACACGAATTCCCAATTGGGAGTGCGTTAGCACAGGATATTGAAAATGATATCAAAAACCGTTATTTAAAACGGTATAACGAGGACAAGCAACTCATAGACGCCCAGAAGCAACAATTAGAAAAGGAGGCAGAGGCCTTGCGTCTTCAAAAAGAAAATGAAGAGCGAATTATGGCCGATAAACTTCGACTTGCCAAATTGCAATTAGAAGAAGAAGCCATTAAAAAAGCTGCTGCAGATCAACACTTGCGGATGGAAATGTTATCGAAAGAATTGGCAGAGAAAGAACTAAAACTCAAGGAGGGACAGAAACGAGAACTTGAGCTCATGCAAAAAGAAAAACAGATAAAGGAGAAGGAGGAGTCGTTACGCCTGGAAATGGAAAAGCAGATGCTTGAACGTGAACAGCAAATTGAAGACCGGGTGAAGAAAATGGAAAATGAGCGGTCGGATTTGAAAATAAAGGAACTAGAAAAGAAATTAGCCGATCAGGTCGAATTAGCAGAAACAATGCGACGCAAAGCTGAACAAGGCAGTATGCAATTGCAGGGTGAAGTAATGGAATTGGCCTTAGAAGATATGTTACGTAAAACCTTTCCGTTTGATGCCATAGAAGAAGTGGCTAAGGGCGTGAGGGGTGCCGATTGCATTCAATTGGTGCGCAACGCTGTAGCTCAGCCCTGTGGGCGCATTATCTACGAAAGCAAACGCACCAAGGCCTTTGTAAACGAATGGATTGAAAAACTTAAAGGCGACATGCGTTCATGTCAAGCGGATATCGCTGTAATTGTTACTGAGGTATTGCCAAGGGACATGGAAACTTTTGGCTTTAAAGACGGTGTTTGGATATGCCGTTTTAGTGATGTGAAACCCTTGGCTGTTGTACTGCGCGATAGCCTCATTCGTATACATTCAGCCGTAAGTAGTCAAGAAAACAAAGGCGATAAAATGCAATTGCTTTACGATTATTTAACCAGCACAGAATTTAGACAACACATTGAGGCAGTTATGGAGGGTTTTGTCGCCCTGAAGGATGGCATCACCCGCGAAAAAATGCAAATGGAAAAAATTTGGAAGGAGCGGGAGAAACAACTCGATAAAGTACTTCTCAATACCACCCAGTTTTATGGATCGATTAAAGGCATTGCAGGAAATGCTGTGGGGGATATACATTTACTCGAATAGCCCAAAAAACACGTTACTTGGGTCATTATTTGTTCGGAAAACCACGATTGTTAAGTTAATACTACCTTTTCAGGGGGAATTAACAACAAGGGACTATTAAAAAGTCGGGTTAGTCGTGCTGGTTACCTTCTATAAATTACTATACATTTGTAAGATAATCCCGATTAACGATGAGATTCAAGCTCCTAGCACTAACAGCTTTAACAGTCGGAGTGACTGCCTGTAGCAATCACGAGACTACCGATGAGAACGTTATGCAAGACACTACCGCCATGGCGGTAGACACTACGCCTAATACGGCTTCGGACACTATTAAATTTAAATTTGATTTTGCAGTGGCCAACATTCCTTCGCCGGCAACCGCATTAACTGATTTAAAGAATTACGGTGTCGATTATGATAATTCAATTTTGAATTCACCTGCGAATTTGGCTAAATACTCCTCAGAACACCAAAAGGCATTGAACCTTGGTATTTACAATATTGACATGGCCTACGCAATGGTATTTCAAAAAGGTTCTGAAGTACTTGAATACATGAAACCGGTAATGAAGATGAGTGAAAATCTCGGATTGAAATCGGCTGTTCAAATGATGGTAGGTAAACGCGCTGAAGCCAATCTCAACAATCTCGACAGTTTGTATTCAATTCTCGATGAAATATTCGTGAAGAGTGATACCTACTTGCGTTCAAACGATCGTATTCTTACTGCAAGCACCATTTTTGCTGGTAGTTGGATAGAAACACTATACCTCAACTGCCGAATTGCTGAGAAATCGCAAGATCCAGCTAAACGTGCACAAGCCCGTCAACACTTATGGGAACAACGCTTCCACCTAGCCAACTTGATTAATGTGTTGAACGACTTTAAAGATAAAGCCGATTGCAAAAATCTTATTGCAGAATTAAAACCAGTTCAAGAGCAATTACAAGCCATTCCATCGGCTGATAAACTCGACGATGCCACATTTCATGCTATTACTGAAAAAGTGGCCACCCTTCGTCAGCACATCACCGGGTAACCGAAACTATAATATACAAAAAAAAGCGCACATGTCAAAATGTGCGCTTTTTTTATGGTAGTTCAACTTATTTCATACTTCCAATCATGTCTTCAGGGCGCACCCATTCGTCAAATTGCTCATTGGTAAGGTATCCTAATTCAATCGCTGCTTCGCGAAGCGTTTTATTGCCCTTGTGCGCTGTTTTAGCAATTTTCGCAGCTTTCTCATAGCCAATGTGGGTATTTAATGCAGTAACCAACATCAACGAGTTTTCGAGGTGCTGCTTAATCACCGGCTCGTTTGGTTCTATACCTGCTGCACATTTATCATTAAAGCTAACACAAGCATCGCCAATCAAACGTGCTGATTGCAATACATTGGCCGCAATAACGGGTTTGAAAACGTTGAGTTCGAAATGCCCCATACTTCCACCTACGCTTACGGCAACATCGTTTCCGATTACCTGAGCACACACCATGGTCATGGCTTCTGGTTGTGTTGGGTTAACCTTTCCGGGCATAATAGAGGACCCTGGTTCATTATCAGGAATAATGATTTCACCAATACCACAACGTGGACCGGATGATAACATACGTACATCGTTTGCCACTTTCATTAAAGCAACAGCTGTACGTTTAAGTGCACCACTCAACTCCACCATGGCGTCGTGTGCTGCTAAGGCTTCAAACTTATTGGGTGCGGTTACAAAAGGAAGTCCTGTTAACTCTGCTATTTTTTTTGCAACTAGGACATCGTAACCTTTGGGGGTATTAAGACCAGTACCTACAGCGGTTCCACCAAGGGCTAACTCTTGAATGGCGCCGAGCGCGTTATTAATGGCACGTATGCTCATATCGAGTTGTTGCACATAACCGCTAAACTCTTGACCTAGCGACAAGGGGGTAGCATCCATGAAATGGGTGCGTCCGGTTTTAATAATATCTTTAAACGCTTCGGCTTTTGCGTGCAAGGTATCGCGCAATTTTTTTAACCCCGGCAAAGTGATTTCAACCACTTGTCTGTATGCTGCAATGTGCATAGCCGTTGGGTAGGTGTCATTACTCGATTGAGATTTGTTTACATCATCGTTTGGATGCAAAACCTTTTTTTCATCGTTTAGGGAGCCGCCGTTGAGAACGTGTGCGCGGTAAGCAATCACTTCATTGGCATTCATGTTACTTTGAGTGCCTGAACCGGTTTGCCAAATTACTAATGGAAACTGATCATCCAATTTACCAGCGATCACTTCGTCACACACGGTAGCAATCATGTCGCATTTTTCTTTCGACAACACCCCCAGTTCCATGTTGGCGAGGGCTGCCGCCTTTTTAAGGTAACCAAAAGCATGAATAACTTCTTTTGGCATGCTGGCCTCGGGACCAATTTTAAAATTATTACGACTGCGCTCTGTTTGTGCGCCCCAATATACATGAGCAGGTACTTGCACCTCACCCATTGTATCTTTTTCTATCCTATAATCCATATAAATACGTTGTAAAAACCGTGCTAAGTTACACGTTTATGGCAAACAACCATAGGACGAGAAGCAGGAAGCGCTGTGGCGATAAACATGGGCGGAATAAGCGATACTGTGCGTGAGGGACCGAGGCGGTAGCTGGTCGTAGGCAGCCCTTACTGCCATTTATGCGGCGGCGGCTCTTTCTTTTTAAGAGACCCCGCACGGATTAATGGCAGTTGGGGCTGACAAGACCACTAAAGCCGGAGGGCCCGACCGCGAGAAAGTAAATGAGCGAAGCCGGTGGTGCGAGCGGGCACGCCCTAGCATAAAAAAAATTATTGGCGATAAACCGATTCAGGTGTCCGTGCCAAGTACACCGTTTTTGATCGTTGAATCATGGTTTCTTCGGAGAGGTGGAGCAGCGATTGTTTGCAAAACTCCCACAAGGTAAAACTGGCTGTATTGATGCGTGGTTTTTGTAGCTGCGGTTCAGGGGCGCCCATAGATACACGCGCTGCCATGTATTGATAATTATCGAAACGATAAAGTTCATACTCCTCAATAATACGCACGAGGTCAAAAGCATACTTAGGATGTGTTGCATAACCTGCCTCTTTTAATCCGAAACACCACGAACGGTAATCGGTAAACTTAAATAAGAAGGCGTAACGCGGACGTGTCTTAAGAAATTGGCTGTGATCTTCGTACGAATCGAACACCGACTTGTACATGCGAAAACATTCATTGAGCGTATCGTCGGTTTTAACCACTGTGTCGCCCACCCATTCTTTGTGACACTTAATACCAAAGTGATTATTAGAGCGGCTCGCCAACAAACTTGTACCGGCGGCGCTTTCGTGAATTGCTTGTGCCAGAATAACACTGGCGGGAATACCATATCGCGTCATTTGACTCACAGCCTCATCGGAATAATGGTCGATGTAAGTCAAAATAGTCATGCGCGACACCTGTGCATGAAGTGTGAATTGAATAAAACCGGCAAGTAATATAATCAGGCGCATAGAATAATCTCAGGGTTTCCCAAAAATACCTGCGTGTTTTAATGCTTATGGGAGGTCGCTCCGCTAAGTATCAACAATGCCCTTTTGATAAGGCAACTTGATCGGCAATTGTTCGGCGGTTCAGTCTAAAATAATTATTGCACATTTGCGTTAAAGGTCGGTTACCGGCCAAATGCCTTGATGCGACACTAAAGTAGAAAACATTGTACAAGATACTTTTCATCTCTAAATGGTATCCAAATCGTTTGGATGCTTATAACGGTCCATTTGTACAGGCACATGCTCGTGCAGTAGCCTTACGGCACAAAGTGGCTGTGGTGTTCGCTTACAGTGATAAACAGGTGGCTTCGGGTATGGAATGTGAAGTAACTGAAGTTGAAGGTGTACTTGAATGCCGGGTTTACTACCCAAAGCCAGCGAATCGCGTGACGGGCTTTTTTGCTTATTTTAAAGCTATTGAACACGGCTACGCCGCGATTAAAGAGCGATTTGGTGAACACGACCTCACGCATGCGCATGTATTGACGAGAACAGCGATAGCAGCGTGGCGAATACAATGGCGCGAAAAAATTCCATTTGTTATAACGGAGCATTGGACGGGTTATATGCCTGCCGATGGACGTTTCAAGGGTGGTTTGCGTAAGTTCTTACTCGCCTTGCTTACACGACGCGCCAAAACAGTAACAACTGTTTCGAAGAATTTACAATCAGCCATGCGCCACCACGGTTTACTCGGTGAATACACCGTAGTTCCCAATGTGGTGCGCAGTGAAGTCCCCCTACCACATTACCCGCCCGCCTTGCAATTAATTAATGTGAGTGATTTAGTGGATGAGATGAAACAAGTTAGTGGCATAATAAAAGCGATGCCGGTATTGTTGCAACGATTCCCCAGTTTAAAATTACTGCTTGTGGGTGATGGCAAAGATCGTGAAGTACTAGAAAAGTTGACTCGTGATTTACATTTAGAACATGCGGTAGTATTTAAAGGATATGTTACCAATGATGAAGTGTACCGTTTAATTCACGCCTCGTCACTGTTAGTTGTAAATAGTTTGTATGAAAGTTTTTCGGTAGCCGCTGCCGAGGCCTTGGCTTGCGGTGTGCCGGTGGTAACAACAGAATGTGGTGGTCCCGAAGAATTTGTGCATCCGGGCAACGGCATAGTGATTGAACCTGGAAAACGCGAATTATTAACCAATGCGATAGCTGAAGTATTATTAAACCGACACCGTTATAACCACGACGCCATTCGAAAAGAAGCGCTTGAGCTGTTCAGTGCTGACGCTATTTCAAAAGCCTTTGACCAAGTATACCAATCTGTTTTAACCAAAACCACATGATTAAGCGGATTGCCTTTACCTTTCTGACCAAATTTTCAGGTGCCGTACTCAATTTCACCATAGTGATTTTGTTGTCGCAAGTGCTTGGTGCCGATGGTAAAGGTATCTGCAGCTTAATTCTAAGCACTATTGCCGTATTTGCCATTGTGAGCGATTTTGTAGGTGGTCCAACGCTCGTCTACCTCGTGCCCCGTTATTCGCTGAAAGCACTGCTGGTGCCGGCTTATAGCTGGACAATGGGTGTTACACTTTTATTTTACTTGGTATTGACTAGTGTTGACATTGTACCGAGTGAATACACCGGGCATGTGTTGGCCCTTTCTTTTCTTAACAGCATGGCCGCTACTCATTTGAATGTGTTGTTGGGACAAGAACGCAGTACGGTGTTTAATGTAGCAGGACTCGTGCAATCATTTTCAACCGTTGGGGCTTTGGCGGCCTTGTTTTTTATTGAAAATACGAGGCAAGTCAACGCTTACCTGCTCGCACTCTACATTGGTTATGGTTTATCGGTAATTATTACCACTGTTGCTGTTTACCGTCATCCCCCTGCCGCGGTTAATAAAACAGGGGCTATTAAAGAATTAATCCGATTGGGCACATCCAACCAATTGGCCATGGTAGCACAATTTCTTAGCTACCGCATAGGGTATTATTTTTTAGAAGAATTAAAAGACACCCGTTCTGTTGGTATATACAGCAACGCCGTATCAATAGCTGAAGCGATATGGTTAACTGGACATGCAATTAGCACTATATTGTACGCACGTATCGCCAATAATAGTGACAACAAGGTTTCAGGCGAAATAACCGTAAAGCTCGCCCGATTAAACACCTTGTTAACCCTTGCCTTGGTAATACCCGCTGGTTTATTACCCGACTCTTTTTACACCTATTTGTTTGGAAAAGATTTTTCTGGTGTAAGTCACTTGATTCGGCTTTTGTTACCAGGCATTTTAATATTTAATCTCACCATGATTTGCAGTAATTATTTTGCCGGTACTGGTCGTTACCTTGTAAATACACTTGGATCGACGATTGGATTGGTGGTCACGCTCATTGGTTCGTTGTGGTTGATACCAGAAAATGGCACCAGTGGTGCAGCCCTTGCTGCTACTGCCTCCTACACCGCCACAACGATCTTCACTGTAGCCTACTTTGTGATTACCACCCCCCATTCACTAAAAGAATTTATTCCAAAACTCTCCGATATTCAATCAGCGTTGAGAATGCTTAACTTTGGTGGCAAATGAGCAAAATAGGTAAGTTTCTTAAAGGATTAAAATTACTAGCCGGAAATCCTTGGCTAATGAATGTTATTCTCGATGACCAAGAGGTAAACAAGAAGGAAATTACCGCTCGATATCAGCTACCCGATGGTTTACCAACTCTTGAAATACTTGAACTTTGTCCGAATTTACAAGAAACCATTTCGCCATACACCTACCTAGATGGAGGCAGCACCTTGGCCGATTTGTTGTTATTAAAAGCACTTGCACGCCAATACCCAAATTGTGCCTACTTTGAAATTGGCACCTGGCGGGGTGAAAGTGTTGCCAATGTTGCCAGTATTGCCAAAACCTGTGTGACATTAAATTTACCCGACGATACCATGCGGTCTATGGGCTCATCGGACGATTATGTGCGGATGCACCGATACTTCTCAAAGCAACTGCCTAATGTGACACATTTACAACACGATTCAACCACTTTTGATTTTTCACCTTATAAAAATCAATTTGATTTGATATTTGTAGATGGCGATCACCACTACGAAACGGTTAGAACCGATACAGCCAATGCCTTTCGCTTATTGCGCGATGAAAATAGTATTATTGTATGGCACGACTACGGCAATACGCCCGCTGATGTACGCTGGGATGTATTAAAAGGCATTCTCGATGGCACCCCCGCCAAAGAACGCCAACACCTTTACCGAGTGAGCAATACCCTTTGTGCTATTTATTGCAGAAGGCCTTTAAAATCATTCTATCCTACCGAAATACCTGAACCCAACAAAATTTTCGAAGCCACCATTTCCGTCAAAAAAATCTAACCCTCGGTTAATCACAGAATACATCACTCGGGATTAATCAAAAATTTAATGTTAGTAACCTCGTGCGGCCTTGTACAGTTCGCACTATCGGAGTAGGTAATTTTATGCCATGCTCCGTCAACTAACGGCTTATATTTTTATTACCATTTTTGTGCTACCCTTAACAGCACAAAAAACGCCTCCTCCCTTTTTAAGCGGAGGTGAGAAATGGGTCGATTCTGTTTTTCAATCACTCAGTCCTGATCAGCGCATCGGACAATTGTTCATGGTGGCCGCCTGGAGCAACGAGAACAAGAACAGCAAGGAACTCAAAGAACTAATCAAAAAATACAATATTGGCGGCATTATCTGGATGCAAGGTGGTCCGGTACGCCAGGCTAAATTAGCTGGCTACTACCAATCGCTCGCTAAAACACCCCTGCTTTACAGCATGGATGCAGAATGGGGTATGGCCATGCGCCTAGATAGTGTGCCGCGATACCCAAAACACATGACCCTTGGGGCCATAACCAATGACTCCTTAATATACGAAGTGGGCCGTCAGATGGCGCGCGACTTCAAACGGATGGGCATGCACATTAGTTTCTCACCAGATGCAGATATTAATAACAATGCAGGAAACCCCGTAATTGGGATGCGCAGCTTTGGCGAAAATAAATACAACGTTGCCCGTAAAGCAAGCATGTTAATGAATGGACTGCAAGACGAACACGTATTGGCAAATGGGAAGCATTTCCCAGGACATGGTGATACGGAAGCCGACTCGCATTTTGATTTACCCAAAATGCCACATAGCAAGGCCCGGCTCGATAGTATAGAACTCTACCCCTTTCGTTATATTTTCGATAGAGGTTTGGGTTCAGTTATGGTAGCCCACCTCAATGTACCTGCAATCGATACTACGCGCAATGTACCTTCTACCCTTTCACCAAAATTTGTGAATGGCCTATTAAAAACTGAACTCGGTTTTAAAGGTTTAATTTTTACTGATGCCATGAACATGCAAGGTGTGGCTAAGTATTATCCACCAGGTGTAGCCGATGTAAGAGCACTCATGGCGGGTAACGATGTAATCCTCTTCCCCGGTAATGTTCCAAAGGCGGTGGCAGAAATAAATAAAGCCATTAAATCCGGACAATTATCGCAAGTAGAAATAGAGGCTCGTTGTAAAAAAATATTGATGGTGAAATATTGGTGTGGATTAACCACCACACCAGAAATTGTTTCACGTAATTTGTATAAGGACTTAAACAACAGTAATGTTGCCCAATTAAACACAAAACTAGCCGAGAATGCCATTACATTGCTTTCTAATGCGAATAATTTTCTACCTCTTAAACACTTAGACACACTTAAAGTGCTGAGTATTGCCTTTGGCGACACCGCTGAAAATGCATTGGTGAAAGAACTGAGGAATTTCGGATATATTGAACACGCGGGACTTAGCCACACTACAACGGCTTCTCAATTAAAAAGGCTGGCAGAAAAAATTCGAACCGCTGATGTATTAATTATTTCAATCAACCGTTCTAACATCAAACCACCAAATAATTTTGGCACAGGTAAACGAACTTTGCAAATTATTGATTCATTGGCTCATGTTAAACCAACGGTGCTCGCTTTATTTACCAATGCCTACTTATTAAATAGCTTATCCAATCCTAGCGCCTATAAAGCTATTCTAATGGGCTATGAGAGCATGCCAGAATTGCAAATTGCAGCGGCTAAAGTTATTGCCGGCGATATTAGCGCACCTGGCAAATTACCCGTAAGTGTGAACGCCTTTCCTTATGGTAGCGGCATCGATGGCACGGGTCCGGTTGAAAAACCAAACGATAAAATGGCTTTTCAAGAAAAGAAATTTGCACGTATCGACAGCATTGCGCTTTGGGGCATAAGAGAAAAAGCTTATCCCGGTTGTCAGATAGTTGCCATTAAAAACGGAAAGGTCATTTATCAAAAAAGTTTCGGGAAATACACTTATAATAAAGACGCTGAAACCGTTTCAAATGCTACCATGTATGATTTAGCAAGCCTAACTAAAATCATGTCATCCGCCATGATTTTAATGAAGTTGCAATCAGACAAACAATTCGACTACCACAATACGCTTGGTTTTTATCTAAACGATTTGAAAGGCACCAACAAAGACACCTTGCCTCTCGAAAATATACTTACACACCGTGCGGGACTCACGCCTTTTCTGGCATTCAATCTTAAGACGTTGCACCGCAATGGCACTTTTAAGCAAGGCATTTTTAGTGAACAGCCTTCCGACCTTTATTCAATAACGGTAGCACGGCATTTGTACATGGCCAAATCGTACCGTGACACCATGTTTAAACAACTAAATACGTCAAAACTTGAAAAGTACGGTCAGTACGCCTACAGCGATTTGGGTTATTATTACACACAACGCATCGCAGAAAGTATCACAGGCAAACCGCTAGATGTTTTGGCACACGACCTTTATGCCAAGTTAGGCGTTGGGTTGCGTTACACCCCCTTGCAGTATTTTTCACGCATTCAAATTGCGCCTACAGAAATTGATGTCAAATTCAGAAAACAGTTGATTCAAGGGTATGTACATGACCCTGGTGCTGCCATGATGGGGGGCGTAGCTGGACATGCTGGCGTTTTTGGCACTGCATCAGATGTTGCTAAAATCATGCAACTTTATTTAAACAAAGGGGAATTAAATGGTGTGCGTTTATTGGACTCGAATGTGGTTAAAGATTACACATCGTATCACTTCGAAGGAAACAGAAGGGGATTATGTTTTGACAAACCAGAACCGGATGCTAAAAAGGACTCGCCCGTTTCAGCTTGGTGTAGTCCTCAAAGCTTTGGTCACACTGGTTTCACAGGTACATTTGCCTGGGCCGACCCTGCTAATGGTTTAATTGTGGTAATACTCACCAACCGCGTTTATCCCAACGCCGATGAAAATAAATTAACCAAACTCAGTATACGCACACGCATTCATAAAACGTTTTACGAAATTCTACAAGGCGAAAAGTGAAGTTGCTCATATTAACTCAATACTATCCGCCGGAGACCGGAGCTCCTCAAAACCGGTTATCCGATCTTGCCCAGCGGTTGAGTGCAGCAGGTCACGACATAACTGTTTTAACCGCCATGCCGAATTACCCACGCATGGAGATTTTTGAAGCGTACCGCGGTAAAAAATTTGTAACTGAATCATTAAATGGGGTGTCTATAATTAGAACTTCTATTTATGTTTCTAAGAAAAAATCAATTCTAGCCCGGCTTCGGAATTATTTTAGTTTTGTCTGGAGCAGCGCTATGGCGTCAGGAAAATTAGCACCGCATTACGACTTTTTAATGTGCGAGTCGCCCCCGCTCTTCCTTGGTTATAGTGCCATGTTTCTCGCACGCAGAAAAAAAGCACAGCTCATTTTTAATGTGAGCGACTTATGGCCCGAAAGTGCTGAAAAATTAGGTGTGGTCACCAATCCCCTTTTATTAAAACTTGCCTACAACCTAGAAGCAAAATGTTACCAACGTGCAGCTCTAGTAAGTGGTCAAACCCAAGGCATTTGCAAAGATATCCAACACCGTTTTCCAACTGTGAAAACGTTTTGGTTACCCAATGGGGCGGATTTGAACTTTTATAACCCAACAACTATTGATGCCGGCAACTGGCGCTCAGAAAATGGCTTTGCCACGGATGACTATATTATTCTATATGCCGGAATCATTGGTATAGCACAAGGACTTGAAATTATTCCAAAAACCGCTGAATTTTTTCGTGATCAAAAAAACATTCGGTTTGTTATGATTGGCGCAGGTCCTGAAACCACCCAGCTGCAAGCCATGATTCAATCAAAGGGACTCCATAACGTTTCTCTCTTGCCAGCGGTATTAAAGGAGGAAATGCCCAGCATTCTTAAAAGTGTTAACGCAGCATTAATTCCTTTACGCAAATTAGAATTATTTCGAGGCGCCATTCCTTCAAAAATATTTGAAGCTTTAGCTATGGAATTGCCATTGCTGCTGGGAGTTGACGGTGAATCGCGTGAGCTTTTTATCAATCAAGGAAAATGTGGGATGTATTTTGAACCAGAAAATCACACCTCCTTGGTTGCTGCTATCAAACTATTAATATCTAACCACGAACAGGCACGTCAAATGGGTGTGAACGGTCGTAAATTTGTATTAGAACATTTTAACCGCGCAACAATTGCAGAAAATTTTGCCTACCAATTAGAAACACTATCATCCATTAAAAAATAAAACAGACCTTCATGGTGTTACCAATAACACTGCAATAAAATAATTTTACTAGAAAAAACAGCGTGAAAACAACTCCTCCAAAATACTTGTTCTACGTTTTCCCGGTTTTGTTTTTCTTCTTTCTTCCATTTGGATTTCAAATCACCTCCTTATTTGCCATGTTATGGGCTATTGCAGCTGTTTTGTCTTTTCGGGCCATCATCCCTCCTACTCTTACTGTTAAGTCCCTAATCCTTCCGCTCTTTTTTCTTATTACTGTAATTAGTGCACTGCTTTCTCTAAATGGAAAAGAGGCGCTAACAGCCATAGAAGTCAAATTAAGTTTTATCCTACTTCCTTTTTTATTCTTTTGTTTTCCGTGGCCCATCGAAATCGTCAAAAGAAGTCTCATTGCATTTGTCTCCGGTAATTTTATCGCTTCACTGCTCCTGATAACACGTGCTGTCGGTTATGCCATCCAGGGTGAAACCCGTTATTTCTTTTACATGGATTTCTCTTACTTCATGCATCCCTCTTACTTTGCCATGTACTTGTGTTTCTCACTTGTCCTACTTGCACTCTACTATCCTACTTGGTTTGAAATTCAACCAGCACTGAAAAAAATGTCGTGGATATATGCTGGTGTACTCACAGTAACTGTTTTTCTTTGTGCTAGTAAAATGGGCTTCATCACCCTTTTTCTTCTGGTTCCATTCTTGCTAGCCTATCGCTTTCGCTCGCATCTCAATGTAAAAACCATTTCACTTATGGGCGTAGTTGGTGGACTTCTATTTCTGAGTTTGCCATTTATTTTCCCTACCACCATCGAACGGTTCAAATCAATCACCACGCTGCAACCTGATCAAATTGACAAAGCATCAACCGAAAGCTCAGCCGTTCGGGTGTTAGTATGGAAACAATCGTTGGATCTAATCGCCAAGAAACCCCTTACAGGATATGGTGTGGGCGATGCTAATGATAGTTTATACACCGCCTATAAAGAAAATGGACTAACAGGAGCACTCGATCATCACCTTAATACACATAACCAATTTCTCCAAAGTGCGCTAGGTATTGGTATAGCCGGATTCATCGGTGTGTTCATGCTTACCGTTTATAGCTGTATCGATGCGTTGCGCAACCGACATTATTCACTGATGGCTTTATGCTTGTTACTTTTCCTAAATTTTACGGTCGAAAGCATGTTGCAAACGGCCTCTGGTGTGCTTTTTACAGCCGCGCTTTATAGTTTATTGGTTCGAATTCCGCATTCAGCCTTAATCAATAAAAACAGTGGCTGATGAACCGTCTTAGAACTATTATCTTTTTTTTACTTTTTACAACCGTTGCGGCGGCACAGTCTGGATTTATCTGGCCATGCTCTTCCCGCACAATTACTGGTAATTACGGAGAATTACGCCCAAATCACTTTCATGCCGGACTCGACCTGGCTACTAATCATCAACACCTGCCTGTTGTTGCTGCTGCCGATGGTTACATCTCTCGCATTCGGTACAATGCTACCGGATACGGCCGTTGTGTCTACATCACTCACCCCAACGGAAAAACTACTGTGTATGCTCATTTAGAAACCTACAACGATTCACTACTGGGATTTGTGCGTAAATTACAATACGCCTTACATAAAAATGAAATTGATACCGTATTAACTGAAAATAGGTGGCTGGTTAAAAGTGGACAACTCATCGGCCTAACAGGTAATAGCGGCGGGTCGTCTGGACCACATCTGCATTTCGAAATAAGAGACACTAAATCCGAAGTCCCACTCAACCCAGCTCGTTTCTTAAATTATACCGACAAAACGCCTCCGGTCATAACTCATTTCGCCTTTTACGATGTTCAAAATCCAGAAGTGCCCGTACTCATCCAACTGCAAAAAAACACCCCGGCCTCTTCTGCTAAAACCATTACCCTTTCAAGTGATCAAGTGGTGCTTGCCTTTTCTGGCTACGACCTGGTAAATAAAAAAGGAAATAAAAACAATGTAACCGATGTCCGCTTGTATGCCAACAACGAATTAATATTTGCTTGGAAACTCGATTCCATTGCCTTTGAACAAAGCCGGTACATCAATTTTTTCTCAGAAAAGGTGGGCGACATAAAACTCCAGAAATGTTACACGCCCGATTGTTACCCCAAACAAATCTACCGAAAGCAAAAAAGCAAGGGCTGGTTACCTCTGCAAAATCTTCAAAATACGGCCATAAAACTTGAATGTCGCGACGAACGTGGAAATTTATCTGTCCTCAAACTTACTGTCCGCGCTGAAAAGAACTGCAACCTTAAGGTTGCGCCTAGCAACGAGCATTGCGATGATACGCCGGTTATCAAAACGAACAACACCAGTTTTGTTCTATTTCCTAACAGTCGTTTTTATCTCAAAAAGTTTTCTGTCTCCCTTCCATCAACACAAAAAATTGAGATCGCCCCTACGGTAACGTTACAAACACCAGCCATGTTGGCCTTCCACCAAGTAAAAGGCAACAAAAAACAAATGGTATTGGTGCAAGGAGAAACAATTGTTGCGCCAACCCGTGTGAATGATTCGGTCGTATTCCTTTTAAAAAATACAGGCTCGTTTTCAATTGAATCAGATACCATTCCTCCAAAAATTCAATTGGGTCCACCTGCCCTGCAGAAAAAAGGAATGGTGGTTTTCACCATCAACGATCAACGCAGTGGCGTCAAAGAATGGCACGTTTTTGTAAATGGAAGATGGATTCCTGCTGACTACGATCCTCGCATTCAACAATTACAAGTACGTATAGCGCCACAATTGCTAAGTGCGGGATGCACGGTTAAAGCGACAGCCACTGATAAGTGTGGCAATTCTAATTACCTCTCGGTAGTCATTAAACGTTAACTAACATCAGGACTTCAAATAAGGTATTGTCTGTAGTCCCTCATGAAACAACAGGTCCAGCACCGATAAATTACCTTGAAAGCCATGCTTAAAATCAAAACATTGAAAGTAAGGCTCACGCAATTTTTCAGCTACTAAGGCATCGAGTTGATCAGGCTTTGAAGGATGAATAAACCGACCATCCAACCTCTCGTTCTCCACTTCGGCGTATTTTTCTGAATACGTTATCGGCAAGGCAATACGCAACAATTTAGAGAGCAATTGCAATTGCGCTTTGTTAAAGTCAAGCAAATACTCATACGGTTCTTGATAGAGCGCTAGAACTGCCTCTCCGAAATAATCGTAATAAGGCGATTTACCATAGGCACTTTCAATAGAACGTTGGTGTTGATGCGCCCATTTTTCTTTATAACAAATGCGAATATTGGCTGTGATTTCTTTTTCAGCGGGACGAATAATGGGTACCGATAAATCCAATCGTCCGTTCGCTGCTCCGATAGTGTAACGATTACGGTAAGAGCGACGTTCATAATGCTCATGGACCTGTATTATCACGTCAGAAGCGTTAAATAAGTAATAACAATATTGCAACGATGGCCAACAAGCACTATTCAATACCACCTTCATCGTCGTCCCTTTGTGTATAAAACAGTGACACTTCCCTTAATGCGCCATGCTGGTAAAAATCCCCAACTGCGCGAATCATTGGCATTATCGCGATCATCACCTAAAACAAAATAATAATCGTTTTTTACTGTATAGGACCTAGTGGCTACATCATCAACATAAATAGTATCGTGACCAATACGCCAACGATGCGATTCCAGTAAGAGTAGTTTCCCATATAATTTAATGGTAGTGGTATCCAATACCAATGCTTGGTCCTTTTTGGGGATAACCAAGGGTCCATACCAATCCTTATTCCAGCGATAGGCAACAACGCCCGGAAAAGCCGTAGGGTCATGCGCGCCAGCTTTTTCAACCCTGAGATTAACGGAGGCTACTAAAGTATCCTTGCGCAAACTATCGGCCAAACCAGTGGTCATAGCATAACAATAATCGGCTCCTGATTCCGACACACTGCCTCCTTCTCGCAAGAGGTATTGCTGGGTGAGTAAACTATCTGAAACCCCTTTTTTAAGCGTGACAAAATAATTGTAACGAAACGTTTTTGAAGCAGGCTCAGCGTGTCCGTTTACAAACAATAATTTATTTGAAATGCGCACCGAATCACCAGGCGCTCCACAAACACGTTGAATAAAATAGTCCGTGGCCTCCACCGTATCGCTCAATTGAGGATAGAACAAAATTAATTCACCCACCTTAAAATGCGTCCGCCATTTGTTTATGCCCACTACAGAACCAAACTCCAAGGTATCTTGCATGTCATACCCATTCACGCGTTTCAAATCAAATACAAACCCTACCAGCAATAGAAAAGTGATGAAACTGGTCACAGCCAGCTTCAGCAGTGGTTGATTTCGAAAACGTTTGAATATGTCCGCTAACACCCCGATCTTAAGCGGCTTGTTTTAGTTTCCTGCGTTTGTTCCACTTTGAATAGCCCCAAAGCAGCAGTACTATGGTGATAAATGGAATTTTCACTGAATGCAAGGTGCCATCCTTTACATAACATAAAAAACGCTCCCAACGGAATTTTCCTTCCTTGCTATTCTTAAATAGCGAACCTATTACATTCTTGCCGCTCTCTGGATTGTTCTCTGCGTACTTCATACTGAACCACACAAAGAAAGGTGAACCCACAATGTGATCGTAAGGCACAAAGCCCCAACTACGACTATCGGCACTGTTGTGGCGATTGTCACCCATCATAAAATAATAATCTTGTTTAAAGGTATACGAGGTAATTGGTCGACCATCGTACAATACTTGAGCGCCTTGAACTGTGACTTCATGTATGCCATCGTCGTAGGTGTTCATTATTTTTCGGTACAAACACACGTTGTGTGTGTCGATGGGTACAGTTGACCCTTTCTTCGGAATGTACAACGGTCCGAAATTATCATTGTTCCAATCATAGCCCGCGGTATGTGGAAAAATGCCGAATTCGCGTTTACCCTTGTCACTAATAACTTGTTCAACTGTAAACACCCCTGGCATAGCCTTTACCTTCGCCGACACGTCCCGCGGCATGTTCAAAGCGTACACAATGGTGTCGCCATTTCTTCCAAGTGCCCGTGCATCGTTCACATAGATATCGAGGGTGTCTAACAATTTAGGCGGAATGCCCATGGTTTCATCTAACGACAGTGCCCCTGGTTTTGCTTTTACGATGTAGTAATGTTGTGATTTTAAAGGCATCTCCTGCGGATGACTATTGATGGTAACCAACCCATCCACCACGCGCAACGTATCGCCTGCAATACCTACACACCGCTTCACATAGTGATCGCGTTTGTCAATCGGCCTTCCAACAACTTGTCCAATACGGCGTTGCGATTGCGGTTCAATGTATTTCGGATTGTGAATGTTTTCGTAACCATACGTGCGAACCAACTGGTAATAGCTAACGTCCTGCATACCCAAGGCTACAGTATCGCCATCAGGATAGTTGAACACTACTATTTGGTTGTTCTTTACTTCACCAAAACCAGGTAAACGGAAATAAGGCAATTTTATCCACTCTAAATACGATTTCGTGCTTTCAGAGAATGGCATCGTGTGATGCGCAAATGGAAAGGAAAGTGGCGTTTGAGGGATTTTTGGACCATAGGCAAATTTGTTCACGAATAAAAAATCCCCAACCATTAACGATTTTTCAAGCGACGAGGTGGGAATGGTAAAAGCCTCAATAAAGTAACCACGAATAATTGACGCTGCAATAACAGCAAATACAACCGGGTCAACCCAATTCCTTACAAAACCAATCGGTTCGTCTTTAAATTTTTCTAACCCTACAAATTTGGCCGTTTCATCTTGACCGAGCTTTACAAACCAAATATATGGCAACAACGATGCCATCAGCAAATCGTTGTTCGATGGTTTATTGAAGGCCCGTGTAGTGTAAAAACCATACACCCCATACATCAATATGTTTACACCCGGCACAATCATAATTAAACACCACCACCAAGGTTTATGGAGGATTTTAGCCAGAATATAAAAATTGTACACCGGCACCCAGGCCTTCCACGAAACTTCCCCTGCTTTTGCAAACAAACGCGACAGGCCGTAAAACGACGCCAGCACTAGGACCAAGAATATAATATTACCCATAAATCGTCGTGAAGATATTGAATTATTCTTCAGGGCTTATGACCGTTTATCCTACTTCTTACCGCCAGCTCCTGTTAATAAATGTTACTCCTCGCCACCCAATTGCTACAATTCATAGCGACCCGCTGGTACGTTTTAAGGTAGCTTTGCTTCATCGAACTGCTCGTTAAAATATACAGCGATAAACCTTCTAAAGTAGGCATTTGGTACCCCTTCGAGTTCCAAGCGGTGCGGGCTTACGAACAATTACTGCTCCGTTGCCGTAACCAACAGTTGAATTTGAAAATTGAATTCAAACCATCGGGCTTGCTTATCGCTGTTCGGTCTGATTTTAACGCCCAATTGACCTTGTACCGCGAGATTCAGTATAAACCAGAACAAATTTTGAAAATGCAGCGGTATCTAACCGGGCATGTGCCTGTCGAATTCGTTCACGTTTTCACCCGCTCAAATAAACAACTCATCGCTAAACCTTTTAATAAGGCTGAATTACTGCCAATCAATGCGATTGAATGGATTACCAACGAGCCTGATAAGTTTTGAAAGTTAACCCTATGCCTTCCGTCTGCATTTTATAAATTTCAATCGGATTAATTCACTAACATGCATTTCGTCTCGCTTAACTCCGGCTCCAATGGTAACTGCTACTTCGTTGGGAATCAACGCGACGCTGTATTAGTCGATGCTGGTTTATCATGCCGTGAGCTCCTTCGACGAATGGCTCTCCGAGAAATTGATCATCAAAAGATACGGGCTATTTTTATCTCTCACGAACACATCGATCACATTCGCGGGGTTGATGTGCTCTCCCGCAAACTCAACGTGCCTGTTTATATTACAGAGGCTACTCACCAATCGGGACGTTTATCGCTCACTCCTGCCCTACGCCGTTCGTTCCAGCACAACGAACCAATTAACATCAATAGTTTACTCGTCGTGCCCTTCCGAAAAGCACACGACGCCGCTGAACCGTTTAGTTTTACAATACAATCCAGCGATAAAGTAGTGGGTGTGTTTACCGATATCGGTCATGTATGTAACGAACTCCGCCATCATTTTTCAAAATGCCACGCCGCATTTCTCGAAGCCAATTACGACGATGAGATGCTGCAAAACGGCCCCTATCCTTATTATCTAAAAAAGCGCATTAGTAGCAACGATGGTCACCTTAGTAATCATCAAGCATTGGAATTGTTCATCCAACACCGCGCCCCCCATCTTTCGCATTTGATATTGTCACACCTCTCCCGCGAAAACAACCATCCCAAGTTGGTATACGACCTGTTTCAACAACACGCTCAAGAAACCCTTATCCATGTGGCATCACGCGACGAAGCTTCCCCCGTGTTCGACCTTGCTGGCAACCGTCAATCGGTCGTTCAAACGTTTTTAACTTTATAATTTTTAGAAGATGGTGCCTGCCGCTATTACCTGAAATGTTCCCAGCGGCACCGCGCTTTCCGTTTCAATTTTCCTCGCCCCTGCCACGGTTTTTAAGCTTGCGGTAGCTTCCTTCGGTCGCTTCCTCAGCCAAAAAACCGTACGTCAGTGGCTTCGTAAAATTTCCACTACAATCGCTGGCACAACGTAACCGCCATTCACCATTTACAATTCACCATTTTAAATGGGTAGTGGGTGGGGGGTAGAGGGTGGATGTTTAACGAAAACCTACT
>JACCDW011584619.1_pt1 | contig 25772 bp, 24 predicted proteins | sample 7449781 | NCBI WGS metagenome assembly JACCDW01 (sample SAMN15323449, study PRJNA562643) | freshwater metagenome | isolation source: river surface water | place: USA:Blue River Watershed | collected 2017-08-18
CCCGACCAGCGCCGCTCCCTGGCGCCCCTGGCCGCCAGCTGGCCCAAGATCTCCGAGGCCCAGAAGCGCAAATGGATCGCCCTGGCCGGCAACTTCAGCAAGATGTCGCCCGAGGAACAGGCCAAATTGCACAGCCGCATGACCGAATGGGCGGCCCTCAGCCCGCAGCAGCGGGCCCAGGCCCGCCTGAACTTCGGGGAGACGCAGCAGCTCTCGCCTGAGGAAAAAAAGGCCAAGTGGGAGGCCTACCAGGCCCTGCCCCCGGAAGAAAAGCGCCGTCTCGCGGCCAGTGCGGCCCGCAAGCCCCCCACCACCGCCGCCGCCGTCAAGCCCGTGGCGCCGCAAAAGCTGGCGACCCTGCCCAAGGCCCCCAGCGATGACACGGCCAAACCCCCGCGCATCGTGGCCGTGCCCCCCGGGGAAGCGGTCGAGCCGGCCAACTGAGCCTTGAACCCCACCCTCCCGCCGGCCCCGAGCGGCCCTGCGCCCGCCGCCAGCGCGCCCGAGCTCACGGCCCCGAGCCTGCGACGGCGCATGGCCTGCTGGGTCTACGAGGGCATGCTGATGTTCGCAGTCGTCTTCATGGCGGGCTGGCTTTTCAGCACACTGGGCCAGATGCGCAGTGGCATGGACGCCCGCCGCCCCCTGCTGCAGGCTTTCTTGTTCCTCGTGTTCGCGATCTACTTTGTCTGGTTCTGGTCCCGCGGCCAGACCCTGGCCATGAAGACCTGGGACATCCGGGTGGTGGACCGCGAGGGTCGGCCCGTCACGCAGGCACGGGCCCTGTGGCGCTACGTGCTGTCCTGGCTGTGGTTCCTGCCGCCGCTGGCGGCGCTCGCGCCGTTCCGGCTGGCGGGGGGTGAGGTGGCCGTCCTGGTGGTCGGATGGGTCCTGGTGTGGGCGCTCCTGAGCCGCTTCCACCCCTTGCGCCAGTTCTGGCACGACGCCCTGGCGGGCACCCGCCTGGTCCACGTGCCTCGGTCGGACTGAGCCCGCCGCGCTTCTGCGCGAAAATCCCGCGCATGCCGACCGACGAAGCCCGCCTGCCCGACGCCACAGCCCTCCACAAGCAACGCGTGGGCATGGAGCGCTGGTGGTACGCCCTGGGCCACTCCCTGGCGGGCCTGCGCACCGCCTGGTACGAGAAGGCCTTCCGCACGGAGGCCATCGCAGCTGCGGTGCTCATCCCCCTGGCGTTCTGGCTGGCCCCCAGCTGGGTCGAGGGCGCCCTGCTGGCGGGCTCGGTGCTGCTGGTCATGATCGTCGAGCTGCTCAATACGGGCATCGAGGCGGCGATTGACCGTGTCGGCCTGCAGTGGCACCCGCTGTCCAAGCGCGCCAAGGACCTGGGCAGTGCCGCGGTCTTCCTCAGCCTGGTGCTGGCGGGCGGCATCTGGGCCGCCGCCCTGGTTCCGCGGCTACTCGCCGCGTGACCCCCGCATGACCTCTGCAAGCAACCGGCCTGCCGCCTTCTCGGTGTGCGTCTACTGCGGCTCGCGCAGCGGAGGCAGGCCCGCGTACACGCAGGCCGCCAGGGCCGTGGGCACCTGGATCGGTGCCCATGGCGGCCAGCTTGTTTACGGCGGAGGCAACAACGGCCTGATGGGGGTGGTGGCCGATGCCACCCTGGCAGCAGGCGGACGGGTCGTCGGGGTGATCCCCCGGACACTGGTCGAACGGGAATGGGCCAAGCGTGACTGCACCGAGTTGCACATCGTCGAGTCCATGCACGAACGCAAGCTGCTGATGGCGCAACGCGCCGACGCCTTTCTCGCCCTTCCCGGCGGGATCGGCACCTTCGAGGAGCTGTTCGAGGTGTGGTCCTGGCGCCAACTGGGCTACCACGACAAGCCGCTGGGGCTGCTGGACGTGGACGGCTACTACCAGCCCCTGCGGGAGTTCCTGCAGTCCAGTGTGCGCGAGGGCTTCATGGGGGACGCCCAGATGGCGCTGGTGAAGGTCTCGGACGACGCGCAGACGCTGCTGAAGTCGCTGGTCCAGGACGCAGGCCTGGCGACGTCCGCCAACCTCACACGAATCTGAAAAAACGGGGCCTGAACCCGGCGGGTGACGGTGCAGGCCGTCTCAGACCGCCGATTCGTCCGTCTCACCGGTCCGGATACGCACCACCCGCTCCACCGAGGTGACGAAGATCTTGCCGTCGCCGATCTTGCCGGTGCGGGCTGCCTTGACCACCGCGTCAACGCAGCGATCGACGTCCTCGTCTCGCACCACGAGTTCGACCTTCACCTTGGGCAGGAAGTCGACCACGTACTCCGCGCCGCGATACAGCTCGGTGTGCCCCTTCTGGCGGCCGAAGCCCTTGACCTCGGTGACGGTCAGACCGGTCACACCGCAGTCAGCCAGCGCCTCACGGACTTCCTCGAGCTTGAAGGGTTTGACGATGGCGGTGATTTGCTTCATGGGGGGCTCTCCGGGAAATGCTGGGGCCCGGGGCTCGGGCGGGGGAAATCGGACTCAGGCACGAAATCGGGCGGTTATAGGATAGCGCCAATCCTTGCCGAAGCTGCGGTGGGTCACCCGAATCCCGACTGGCGCCTGCCGGCGCTTGTATTCGTTCAGGCGGATCAGGCGGGCCACGCGTTCAACGACGGCACGCTCGAATCCCTGGGCCACGATGGCCTCCACCCCCTCATCGTCCTCCATGTACCGCGCCAGGATGGCGTCCAGCACCTCGTAGGGCGGCAGGCTGTCCTGGTCCTTCTGGTCAGGTCGCAGTTCGGCGCTGGGGGGCCGGGTGATGATCCGCTCGGGAATGGGTCGGGCGCCGGTGCCGTAGGGGTCGTGGGCGTTGCGCCAGCGGGCGAGGTCGAAGACACGGGTCTTGAGGACGTCCTTGATCACCGCAAAGCCCCCCGCCATGTCGCCGTACAGCGTGCAATACCCGGTGGCCATCTCGCTCTTGTTGCCAGTGGTCAGGACGATGCTGCCGAACTTGTTGGACAGCGCCATCAGCAAGACGCCGCGGATGCGGGCCTGGATGTTCTCCTCGGTGGCGTCCTCGGGCCGCCCGGCGAATTCGGTGGCCAGGGCCGTCTTGAAGGATTCGAACATCGGGGCGATGGAGATCTCGTCATAGCGCACACCCAGGCGCCGCGCCATCTCTCGGGCGTCGATCCAGGAGATGTCGGCGGTGTAGGGGGACGGCATCATCACCGCCCGCACCTTGTCCGCGCCCAGCGCATCGACCGCGATGGCCAGCACCAGGGCCGAATCGATGCCACCGGACAGCCCCAGCAACACCCCCGGAAAACCGTTCTTGCCCACGTAGTCGCGAACGCCCAGGACCAGCGCGTCCCAGAGCTCGGCCTCCGCATCGGCCGCTGGTGCCAGGGGCCCGGCCAGCGTCAGGCCCTGCGCCGACTTCTCCAGCTGAAGCAGGCACAGGTCCTCTCGAAACGACGGCGCGCGCACCGCCAGCGAGCCGTCGGCCGCCACGGCAAAGGATCCGCCATCGAAGACGACCTCGTCCTGCCCCCCCACCAGGTGCGCATACACCAGCGGCAGTCCCACGGCCCGGGCGCGGCCGGACATGCGGTCGATGCGCTCGCGGCCCTTGCCGACATGGAAGGGGGACGCGTTGATCACGGCCAGCACCTGGGCTCCCGCGTCACGCGCCAGGCGCGCCGGCTCGTCGAACCAGGCGTCCTCGCAAATGAGCACGCCGACACGAACGCCCTCGACCTCGAACACGAGGGTGTCATGGCCCGGCGCGAAGTAACGCCGCTCGTCGAACACCTGGTAATTGGGCAGTTCGCGCTTGGCGTAGCGCCCCACCACGCGCCCCTCGCAGACAATGGTGGCGGCATTGAAACGGCGCTGGACCTGCACGGAGCGGCTGCGTTCGTCGCCCCCGAGCGGATGGCCCACCACCACGTGCAGGCCTTTCAACCCGGCGAGCTCGCGGGTCACCGTCTCCAAGGCATGATCGCAGGCGGCCATGAAGGCCGGGCGCAGGAACAGGTCCTCGGCGGCATAACCGCACAGGGCCAGTTCGGGCGTGAGCACGAGCCGCGCGCCCCGCGCGTACGCGTCGCGGGCGGCGGCAATGATTTTCTGGGCATTGCCGGACATGTCGCCCACCACGAAATTGAGCTGTGCGATACAGAGGGACAGGGACATACCAGCAGTGAAAAACAACTCGGTCGATTATGTCACCCGTGTGTCATCCGACCCGGCACAGGTGCCGCGCGAGGCCTGGAACGCGCTGCTGGCGTCCGAGGCCGATGCCACGCCCTTCATGCGCCACGAGTACCTGTGCGCCCTACATGACAGCGACAGCGCCACCCCGCGCAGCGGCTGGACGCCGGCCTTCGTCACCTTGTGGCGCGGCGACGCGATGCAGGCGGCCTGCCCGCTCTACCTGAAGGCGCACTCCTACGGCGAGTACGTGTTCGACTGGGCCTGGGCCAACGCCTACGAACAGCACGGCCTGGCCTACTACCCCAAGGCCCTGGTAGGGGTGCCCTTCACGCCGGTGCCAGGCGCACGGCTGCTGGCGCGCGATGCCGATGCACGCCAGGCCCTGCTGAGGGAAGTGCTGCGGTTTTGCGAGAAGGAGCAGTTGTCCTCCCTGCACCTGTTGTTCCTGTCGGAGGCAGACCGCCAGGCCTGCAGCGCGCAGGGACTGATGGCGCGCCACACGGTGCAATTTCATTGGTCGAACACCGAGCCTGGCTATGCCGGCTTCGATCACTTCCTGGCCAGCCTGTCCCAGGACAAGCGCAAGAAGATCCGCCAGGAGCGGCGCAAGGTGGCCGAGGCCGGCGTGCGCTTTCGCGCCATCCCGGGCGGGCAGATGTCAGACGGCGACTGGGATTTCTTCTATCGCTGCTACGAGCGCACCTACCTGGAACATGGCAATGCGCCTTACCTCACGCGCGATTTCTTTGAACGCATGGCGCGAGAGATGCCCCAGCACTGGGTCCTGTTCCTGGGTGAGCGCGAGGGGCGTCCGATCGCCTGCAGCCTGGTGGCAGTGAGCGGTACCGGCCCTGCCGGCGTGGCCTACGGCCGCTACTGGGGGGCGCTGGAGCGGGTCGACTGCCTGCACTTCGAGGCCTGCTACTACCAGCCGCTTCAGTGGTGTATCGAGCAGGGCCTGCGGCGATTCGAAGGAGGCGCCCAGGGGGAACACAAGCTGGCTCGCGCCCTGCTGCCGGTGCGGGCCGACAGCGCCCACTGGCTGGCACACCCGGACTTCGCCGACGCGGTCGCGCGTTTCCTGGCGCGAGAGGGCCAGGGGGTGGAGCGTTACCTCGACGACCTGGAGCGCCGCAGCCCGCTGCGCGCCCAGGACGCGGGCTGAGCGCTCCCACCCCAGGGCAGGCGCCGCGCACGCCCCCCCCGCTCGGGGGGTCAGCCGCCGTGCTGCTTCTTGTAGTTGGCGATGCCGTCCAGGATTTCCTTCTTGGCCGATTCCGGGCCCTCCCAGCCCAGGACCTTGACCCACTTGCCGGGCTCGAGGTCCTTGTAATGCTCGAAAAAGTGGGCGATGGTCTTCAGGCGCAGCGGGTTGAGGTCTTCGGGCTTCTGCCACTGGGTGTAGATGGACAGGATCTTGTCCACCGGCACGGCCAGCACCTTGCCGTCTTCGCCCGCCTCGTCCTGCATCTTGAGGATGCCGATGGGGCGGCAGCTGACCACCACGCCGGGAATCAGAGGCACGGGGGTGATCACCAGCACGTCCACCGGGTCGCCGTCGCCGCTGATGGTCTTGGGCACGTAGCCGTAATTGGTCGGGTAGTGCATGGACGTGCTCATGAAGCGGTCCACGAAGATGGCGCCGGACTCCTTGTCGACCTCGTACTTCACGGGGTCGGCGTTCATCGGGATCTCGATGATCACGTTGAAGGCGTCGGGGACGTTCTTGCCAGCGGAGACTTGGTCGAGGGACATGGTGATGCTTGGAGTGAAAGACTAGGAAAAACCCTGATTTTAGTTTCCCTTGCGTCGCTTTCCCGAAACGGACGCGTACGCGCACGGAACTTCGCTTGTATAGTCATTTCGTTGGCCAATCGTCTCCGCCCGTTGGGGAGCTACGAGGAAGCAACGCAGCGGGGGCACCGCTCGCGGGGCCCTCTCCAAGCTAAACAACACTAGGAGAAGTTCATGACAGGCAACGCGGCGCTCATCTTGGCGCTGGTCTGCGGTCTCGCCGCAGTGGTCTATGGCATCTGGGCGCGCAGCTGGATCCTCGCGCAAGACGCCGGTAATTCACGCATGCAGGAAATCGCCGCGGCCATCCAGGCCGGGGCGGCGGCCTACCTGGCACGCCAGTACAAGACCATCGCCATCGTCGGCGTGGTGCTGGCCATCCTGATCGGCATCTTCCTGGACGCCCAGACGGCGGTCGGCTTCGCGGTCGGCGCCATCCTCTCGGGCGCCTGCGGCTTCATCGGCATGAACGTGTCGGTGCGGGCCAACGTGCGCACCGCGCAGGCCGCCACGCGCGGCATCGGCCCGGCGCTGGATGTGGCTTTCCGTGGCGGCGCCATCACCGGCATGCTGGTGGTCGGCCTGGGCCTGCTGGGCGTCACCGCCTTCTACTGGTTCCTGGTCGGCAACGGCAACCTCACGCCAGATCGCAAGCTGGCGACGCTGCTCAATCCGCTGATCGGCTTTGCCTTCGGCTCCTCCCTCATCTCGATCTTCGCGCGCCTGGGTGGCGGTATCTTCACCAAGGGCGCCGACGTGGGTGCCGACCTGGTGGGCAAGGTGGAAGCCGGCATCCCCGAGGACGACCCGCGCAACCCGGCGGTGATCGCCGACAACGTGGGCGACAACGTGGGCGACTGCGCCGGCATGGCCGCCGACCTGTTCGAGACCTATGCGGTGACGCTGATCGCCACCATGGTGCTGGGCGCCCTGCTGGTGGCCGCCGCGCCCGGCGCGGCGGTGCTGTACCCGCTGGCGCTGGGTGGCGTGTCCATCATCGCGTCCATCATTGGCTGCTTCTTCGTGAAGGCCACGCCGGGCATGAAGAACGTGATGCCCGCCCTTTACAAGGGGCTGGCGATCGCGGGCGTGCTGTCGCTGGTGGCCTTCTACTTCGTGACCCTGTGGCTGATGCCCGATAACGCGGTGGCCGCCGCCGGCTCGCAGCTGCGTCTGTTCGGCGCCTGCACGGTGGGCCTGGTGCTGACCGGCGCGCTGGTGTGGATCACGGAGTACTACACCGGCACCCAGTACGCGCCGGTGCGTCACATCGCGCAGGCCTCGACCACCGGTCACGGCACCAACATCATCGCGGGCCTGGGCGTGTCCATGCGCTCCACGGCCTGGCCGGTGCTGTTCGTGTGCGCCGCCATCGTCGCGGCTTACGGACTGGCAGGCCTGTACGGCGTGGCCATTGCCGCCACGTCCATGCTGTCCATGGCCGGCATCGTGGTCGCCCTGGACGCCTACGGCCCCATCACCGACAACGCCGGTGGCATCGCCGAGATGTCGGAGCTGCCGGCCTCGGTGCGTGACATCACCGACCCGCTCGATGCGGTGGGCAACACCACCAAGGCGGTGACCAAGGGCTATGCCATCGGCTCGGCGGGCCTGGCGGCCCTGGTGCTGTTTGCCGACTACACCCACAAGCTGGAAAGCTACGGGCGCGCGATCAGCTTCGACCTGTCCGACCCGATGGTGATCATCGGCCTCTTCATCGGCGGCCTGATTCCCTATCTGTTCGGCGCGATGGCGATGGAAGCGGTCGGCCGTGCCGCCGGTGCGGTGGTCGTGGAAGTGCGCCGGCAGTTCCGCGACATCAAGGGCATCATGGACGGCAGCGGCAAGCCCGAATACGGCAAGGCCGTGGACATGCTCACCACCGCCGCCATCAAGGAAATGATCATTCCGTCGCTGTTGCCGGTGGTCGTGCCGATCGTGGTGGGCCTGGTGCTCGGTCCGAAAGCCCTGGGCGGTCTCCTCATGGGCACCATCGTGACCGGCCTCTTCGTGGCGATCTCCATGTGCACCGGCGGCGGGGCCTGGGACAACGCCAAGAAGTACATCGAGGACGGCAACCACGGAGGCAAGGGCTCCGAGGCCCACAAGGCGGCGGTCACCGGTGACACGGTGGGCGACCCCTACAAGGACACGGCCGGCCCGGCGGTGAACCCCCTGATCAAGATCATCAACATCGTGGCGCTGCTGATCGTGCCGCTGGTGGTGAAATTCCACGGCGGTTGAATCGGTCCTCACCCACGAAACCACTCGAAGCCCCGGATTCCGGGGCTTTTTTATTTCTCGACACAGACCACTGGAACTGGAGTTCTGGCCGCATCACTCAGCAGTAACAAGCCACCGGCAGCGATTGCGCATGAGACGACACGTGACGTTACGACCGGCCACGCAATCCGATAACGCGCGGCTGATTGACCTGGTACGCAGCAATCCGATGCAAGGCAGTCTGGACGTCTGTGCGGACTGGTCGCCCGACGCGTTCGCGTTCGCCAGGCTGCAGGCCGACCAGGTCCATCTGACGGTGGCGGAAGTGTCCGGCCATGTCGTGGGGGTCGTGATGACAGGTGAATCATCCGCCACCTGGAATGGAATGCCTGTGCGAAAGCTGCGTACTGGAGACTTGCGCATCGACCACCAGGCTCGGAATGGTCCGGTGATCCGGGCGCTGATGGATCATGTCGTCGGCACACTCGAGCGGGAGCGCGATGCCGTGGTGGTCACGGAAATACTCAAAGGGAATGGGGCGGCGCTGGGCTTGAACCGCCATGCGCTATCTCGATTCCATGTGCTCGAGGCCGGTGACACCGAGGTACTGCAGATCCTGCCAGCCTTCGCCCCCGCCCCCTGCGAGGAATGGACCTATCGGACTGCCACGCTGGACGACGTCGCAGAGATCAGCGAACTCCTGAAATCCCACTTCGCACAGTACGAGCTTGCACCGATTCCTGATGTTGCATGGGTCAACCGCCAGATCACGCAACACACCAGTTTCTCCCACAGGAACATCCACCTTGCGTGCCGCAACGGCGAAATCTGCGCATTGGTCGGATTGTGGGATCAGGCGGATCTTCGGCGCATCGTGATCGAACGCTATTCACCTGCACTGCACGCGATCCGATGGATCCTGAACGGCACACGCTTCATCACTCGAATGCCGCCGCTCCCGTCGGCGGGTGAGGCCGTGCGCCTCCTCCATGCACGGTGGCCTGCGTACCGTCCAGGGAGGCAAGGCGCACTGCGCGATCTGCTGCGTCATACGGTGCGTCACGAACTGCGTCGGGGTGCCTACCATTGCTTGCTGGCTGCATTCCATCAATCCGATCCGTGCGCGCAAGCGGTTCATGGGCTGCTGAGTCTCAAGCAGGAATTCCATATCTTTCTGTACGCGTCGCGGGGGGGGACCATCCGACTCGAGCGCGTTCCGCAGCGTCCGGTCTACATGGACTTCTCCGTGATCTGATGGCCGCTGCGACGGAAACTTCGTCGCAGAGCACGAAGCGATTTTCTTACCATGGCGGCCAGCAGGGAGAGCGCATTCGCCGTGCAGATCGGGCTGACGACCAGCAAGGTGTCGCCTCGGTCCGGACGCGCCACCTTGTCCAGGAAGTACCGCACATGCGGGTCGGCCAGGTCACTGGGCGCGTCAGGGTGACCGAGAGGCGGAGACAACGCCATGACGCCCTGAACCGAGCCGGACTTCTCGTCATAGCGCGCCCCGAACTTCGATTTTCCAAATATCCGTGCCCAGCGATGTTCGGCTTCTGGGGTACAGGTGTGATGGACGGGAAAAGCCCGTCGGGCGTAGCGGACCAGGCCGATATAAGCCGACAGACTTTCGATGGCAACAAAAACCCGTTTTTGAATCCATGGGTAGCGAATGAACGCTTCCAGCAAAACCGTGAAGTAGGCATGGTGCGGCCATCCCCTTCCGCGCATCCTTTCATCACAGAGCATCAGGTCAAAGTAGATACCGAGCGTGGATCGGTGGCCATCGCGCAGCGGCAGCAGGCTGTAGGCGGCGAGGAAGACGACCTGTCCCGTGGCCTCCTCGAGGCGCACAATCAGGCCCTCGCAATCGAGTAGCTCGCGCAATTGCGTTTCAGTGGCGGTCGGATAAAAACGCGCGGCGAAGGCAGTGACCGCCTCAACCAGCATGTCCGGTCTTGCCCGGCGCATGGGGTGCTTGACGCGAACCAGCAGATCTCTCGAGAGAGCCAGGCGCGGTGGCATGCTGCATCGCCTTGAAGTTACGGAGTGAGTATTTTCGGGTTACATCGACATCCAAATGCAATTTCCACACGCGCATACGCACACCCCCAATCTGCAAAAATTGAACCCATGACTGACTTGATCGTGCGCCGGCTCCTCGTGGACATGGAGCACCCCATCCCCCGCCACTGGTGCGCGGGGGACGCCTTCCGCACGGCCTTCATGAACGCCCTGTCCATGAGCTTTCCGGTGGGCGAGCAGTTCTTCATTGACGCGGTACGGGACGGCCTGAAGGCCCTGCCTCCCGAAAAACAGGCCCGGTTCGACCAGGAGGTCCGGGGCTTCATCGGCCAGGAAGCCACCCACCGGCGCCTGCATGGCCTGTACAACGAGCACCTGGAACGCCAGGGCCTGGTCAATGAATGGGGGCCGCGCGCCCTCCAGCGGCGCAAGCGCCTGGACGGCCTGGACGTGCGCCACAGCCTGGCCGCGACCGCCGCCTACGAACACTTCACCGCCATCCTGGCCGACTGGATGCTGCGCCGACCGGAGGTCCTGGGCGACCAGGACCCGCGCCTGGCCACCCTCTGGCTGTGGCACGCCAGCGAGGAGTCCGAGCATAAAAACACCGCCTTCGACCTGTACCGGGCACTCGGTGGCAACGAGGCCTGGCGCCTGAAGTGGTTCCGGCGCATCACCTTCTTCTTCATCGCCGACGCCTTGCGCCAGACCCTGAACAACCTGCGCCGCGACCGTACCTTGTGGCGCTGGCAGACCTGGTCCAGCGCCGCCCGGTTCCTGTTCGGGCACGGCGGCCTGGTGCGCGAGACCCTGCCGGCCTGGCGCGCCTACCTGCGCGCCGATTTCCACCCGAGCCAGCAGGACTCACGGGCCGCCACCGACTGGCTCGCCCACCACAGCGACCAGTACCAGACCGTCCCCCGACCCGCCACCTGACGCGCCGGGACCCGCCGGCGGGGGGTGCCGGCTGGACAGCGCGGCACAATGGCGGGATGCAGCTTCACTTCATTGCCAACACCGCCCAGCCCGGGTCTTCAGGCGAGACCCTGCCGGTGATCGACCCGTCGGACGGCCAGGTCTTCGACCACCTGCAGCGGGGCAACGCCGCCGACATCGACCGCGCGGTGCAAGCCGCCCGCCACGGCTACGACACCACCTGGAGCAAGCTCAGTGCCGCCGAGCGGGGCCGCCTCCTGATGCGCCTGTCGGCCAAGCTCGCCGAACACGAGGCGGAACTGGCCGCCCTGGAGCAGCGCGATTGCGGCAAGCCCACCCGCCAGGCCCGTGCGGATGCCGCAGCCATCGTGCGCTATTTCGAGTTCTACGCCGGCGCCTGCGACAAGCTGCACGGCGAGACGATTCCCTTCCTGGACGGCTATTCGGTCCTCACCTGGCGCGAGCCGCACGGCGTGACGGGCCATGTGATCCCCTGGAACTACCCGATGCAGATCTTCGGGCGCAGCGTGGGCGGCGCGCTGGCTGCGGGCAACGTTTGCGTGGTCAAGCCCGCCGAAGACGCCTGCCTCTCTCTCCTGCGCGTGGCGCAGCTGGCCGCCGAGTGCGGCTTTCCCGCCGGGGTGATCAACATCGTGACCGGCTACGGCCATGAAGCCGGCGACGCGCTGGCCCGCCACCCGGGCATCGACCACATCAGCTTCACCGGCAGCCCGCGCGTGGGCACCCTGATCCAGCAGGTGGCGGCCGAGCGCCATTGCCCGGTCACCCTCGAACTCGGTGGCAAGAGCCCCCAGGTGGTGTTCGCCGATGCGGACCTCGACGCCGCCGTTCCCGCCATCCTCAACGCGATCGTGCAGAACGCCGGACAGACCTGTTCGGCCGGCTCACGCGTGCTGATCGATCAGGCGATCTACGAGCCGCTGCTCGAACGACTTGGCGACGCCTTCTCCCGCCTGCGCGTGGGTCCGGCGGCGATGGACCTGGACGTGGGTCCCCTGATCCGCGCCAGCCAGCAGCAGCGGGTGTGGGACTTCCTGTCAGACGCCCAGTACGCCAACATCCCGGTGGTAGCCCAGGGCCAGATCGTCGACGAGGCGCCCGAAACCGGCTACTACCAGGCCCCCACCCTGCTGCGCGACGTGCCGGTGGACCACCGCATCGCGCAGGAGGAAGTCTTCGGGCCGGTGCTGGCCGCAATCCCTTTTCGGGACGAGGACGACGCCGTGGCCAAGGCCAATGCCACCGCCTTCGGGCTGGCCGCCGGAGTCTGGACACGCGATGGCGGACGCCAGCTGCGCATGGCGCGCCGCATCCGCAGCGGGCAGGTGTTCATCAACAACTACGGCGCCGCCGGCGGCGTGGAGCTGCCCTTCGGCGGCGTGAAGTCCTCCGGATACGGGCGGGAGAAAGGCCTGGAGGCCCTGCTGGGGTTCACCACGCTCAAGACCGTCGCGATCCGGCACGGCTAGCCCGCGCCGCGCGGGCGGTGGGCTGTGGGCTGGCCTCAGCGCAGGCGGGCGCTGGCTGCGATCGCCTCGACGCCCGGGCGTCCACGCGGAAAGAACCCCAGGCGCGGCGCCGCGTAGGTCATGGCGAAAAGTTCATCGCCCCGAACAGCCACCCACCCCACGACCGCCACCTGCAACTCATCGTGCTTGCGCACGATCGCCAGTTCGAAGCGCAATCCGGGCTGGCCCGCAAAAGTCGTGGGGTCGATGCGCGTGACCTGGACCTGGGAGCCGTCCCAGGCGTACAGGACCTCGAACAGGTTGGCCAGCTGGTCGGGCGCCATGCCGGCGCGAAACACCGGCACCCGGGGCGCTTTCTGGCCGGCAGGCGCTGGCGCGGCCGACATCAGCGGCTGCCCGCTGCGGATCCCGGGCCACAGGCGCAGGTGATCCAGGACCAGCCCCTCCTGCGTCCAGGACTCGTAGGGCTGCTGCGAACCCGGAACCGAGAACTTGTTCCAGGCAGCGCCGACCCGCAGGGCCAGGCGTCCGCTGAGGGTCTGCTCCCCCTCGACCTTCACGACGGAGGCGCAACCGGCAAGCAGTGCGAACAGGAGGCCTGCCATCAGCAGGCCCGTCAAGCGGGAAAGTTTCATGGTTTGAGCTGTGTCAGGTAGGTCCGAATCAGGCCCGCATCGCCCGCTTGCGGCGCCCGGGTCAGGTACTGCTCGAAAGCGGCCACCGCGGCGGGCGCATCGCCCTGGCGCTGTCGCAGGAGGCCGAGCGCGCGATAGGCCTGGGCGGGCGCCTGCGGGGACGCGGTCGCCAGGACAAGGTCCTGTCCTGCTCGCTCCAGGTCGTTGTGTCCCTCACGCAGGCGATAGACCTCGCCCCGCGCAAACCGCATCGCGGCATCCTCCGGGGAGCGCGCCAGGACCCGGTCAAACAAGGCCAGGCTTTGCTCGTACTGGCCACGCCGCACCTCCGCCATCAGCCACTCCAGGCGGTAGCCCGCGATGACGCGCTCGAGCGCGGGGGCCGCGGTCTCGCCGCCGCGCCCGCCCGCCAGCCGCAACAGCTCGTCGCGCCGGTTGGCAGCGGCCGGGTGGGTGGCCAGCAGCGGGTTGCGAGTGCCTGCGTCTTCCCCCCCGGTCACCCGCATTTCGCCCAGGAGGTTGTCCCAGACCTGGGCGGCCTGCGTGCCGTCGTAACCGGCGCGCTGCATCAAGGCCATCCCCAGCCGGTCGGCGCGTGACTCCTGCTCGCGGGTGAACGCGAACATGCCCGCCGTGATGCCGAACTGGGCCATCGTGCCCACCAGGCCGAACAGGCCGATCACCTGGGCGAAGGCAGCCCGGTTGCGGGTGTCGCGCAGGCGCTCGAGCGAATGGCGCTCCAGGTAATGGGCCAGCTCGTGGCCCAGAACCGCAGCGAGCTGGGCCTCGTTGTCCATCCGCAGAAGCAGGCCGCTCCACACCTGCATCATCCCGTTGGGGGCCATGGTGGCATTGAACAGGGGATTGCTCACGACATGCACGCGCACGTCGGCGCAGTGCTCGCCCCCCAGGCGGCACACCAGGTCCTGCAGGTAGCGTGTGAGCGCCGGATCCCGCAGGGCGAAGGGGCTGCGTCGCAGGCGCTGTTCCTCGCGGTCCATCAGCGCCCACAGCCCCCCCTCGTCGGTGTCGGGCGAAGGCGGCGTGAATCGCCCCGGCAAGACCAGCGGCGCGCCTTGCTGCGCCTCTGCGGCGGTCTGCGCCGGCCCGGTGGCGGCCGTGGCCTGGACGGTGCCGCCCAAGCCGAGTGCGCCCAGTCCCAGGCAGTGCCGGCACGCCGAGCGCAGGAAGCCGCGGCGCGATGCGACGGGACCGGTCTTGGCGTCCATCGGGATCATGCGAGCCTTCACCGCGCCTGCGGAAAAGCCCGCAGCAAGGCGTCCAGCGACTCTTGCGCGCTACTGGGCTCACGCAGGTCGCCGTAGCCCCGATTCAGGGCGTTGAACCACACGAGGCGGCCATCGCGCAGGTCGACCAGGGAGGCATAACCCACCTGGGTCCCCCCTGTCAGGCCCACGCCGAAGAGGGCCATGGCCACCATGGCGGCCTTGCGCTCGGCGCTCGCGTAGGAGTCTCGGATCCAGAAGAACAGGGCGTAGTCCGCCCCCGTCTTTTCACGCAGGGGCGCGACGGCATCGCCCAGTGACCATTCCAGCCCGCCCGGCTTGGTCGGCAGGCGCCAGGCGCCGCCCACCACATGGTGCAGGGAGACCGCCTGGGCCACCGCCCCGTGGAGGTGGGACAGTTCTGCGAACTCGTCGAGCTCGTTGGCGGTCAGTTCCTTGAAGCGCGTGCCAAAGCCTTTGCGCTTGGCATGCAAGGCCTCGCGGAAATGGCGCTGGGCCGCCGATGTCCAGTCGGCGCGCGGCTCGGAGATGCCCCCTGCGCTGATGGAGAACAGCTCCAGGTCCGGCGGCACGACCAGAAGCGTGGACCCGGCGGGCCGGTGCGTGAAGCCAGGCGCCAGGTTGGGCGACGCAGAGGCGGGGCTGGCCGCAGCCGCCGTCACGACCTGGGCCCGCACCGCCAGGGGAGCCGAAGCCAGGCCCGCCAGGGCGCACCCCGCCACCAGGGCCGCTTTCATCCTCAGGCGCCATCCGTCCATGCCTGTCCTCCAGTCACCTTTTGAAACACCGAATGATAGGTCCGCCACTGCCCCGACTCCAGCCCGCCTCGGGCATGGTCAAGGATGAGCAACAATGCCGGCTGGCAACCCTGAAGACAGAGAAGCACACGAGGAACCCCATGAGAGTCCAGGACAAATCCATCATCGTGACGGGCGCGGGCGGCGGCATCGGCGAGGGCATCGCCCGCCGGCTGGCCCAGGAGGGCGCCCGCGTGATCGTCAACGACATCGACGCCGGGCGTGGCGAGGCGGTGGCGGCCTCGATCCGGGGTGCCGGGGGCCGCGCCGCCTTCTTCGCGGCCGACGTGACCCGCTCGGACGACGTCAAGGCCCTGGTCGCCGCCGCCGTCCAGCAGCACGGCAAGCTGGACACGATGGTGAACAACGCGGGCTGGACACACCGCAACCGACCGGCCCTGGACGTGAGCGAGGCCGAGTTCGACAAGGTCTACGCCGTCAACGTCAAGAGCATCTACCTGGCGACACTGCATGCCGTGCCGGCGCTGCGCGCCAACGGCGGGGGCAGCTTCATCAACGTCGCCTCCACTGCGGGCCTGCGGCCCCGGCCCGGCCTGACCTGGTACAACGGCTCCAAGGGCGCAGTGATCACCACCAGCAAGTCGCTGGCGGCGGAACTGGGACCCGACAACATCCGGGTGAACTGCATCAACCCCGTGTTCAACCCCGATACCGGCCTGTCGGCGGAATTCGCGGGCGGCCCCATCAACGACGCGGTGCGGGCGAAGTTCCTGGCCACCATCCCCCTGGGCCGTTTTTCCACGGCCCTGGACGTGGCCAACGCCGCCCTGTACCTGGCCAGCGACGAAGCCGCCTTCATCTCGGGGGTCTGCATCGAAGTGGACGGCGCGCGCTGCGTCTGATGCCGCTGCCCCCCGCACGGGTTTGCCGGGTCGCCCAGAGGGGGCATGCGCCCGGCGGCACAATGGCGCCATGTCCGATCGCGTGATTCCCCTGGTCGCCCTGCGCCCGCCGGCCCAGCCGGTGGCCGTACCGGTTCGGGCGCGCGCGGACTCCGGCCCTGTCCACGACCGCCTGCGACGCCCGCTGCGCGATTTGCGTATCAGCGTCACGGACCGCTGCAACTTCCGTTGCAGCTACTGCATGCCCAAGGAGGTCTTCGACAAGGACTATCCCTACCTGCCGCATGCAGACCTGCTCTCGTTCGAGGAAATCACCCGGGTGGCGCGCCAGTTCGCGGCCCTGGGCGTGCGCAAGATCCGCCTGACCGGGGGTGAGCCGCTCCTGCGCAAGAACATCGAAGTCCTGATCGGACAGCTGGCCAGCCTGCGTACCCCCGAGGGCCAGCCCCTGGACCTGACCCTCACGACCAACGGCTCCCTGCTGGCGCGCAAGGCTCAGGCCCTCAAGGCGGCGGGCCTGCAACGGGTGACGGTGAGCCTGGATGGACTCGACGACGCGGTGTTTCGCCGCATGAACGATGTCGACTTCCCGGTGGACCAGGTGCTCGAAGGATTGGAAGCCGCGCGCGCCGCGGGTCTGGGCCCCATCAAGGTCAACATGGTGGTCAAGCGCGGTACCAACGACCATGAAATCCTGCCGATGGCGCGCCATTTCCGCGGCAGCGGCCATGTGCTGCGGTTCATCGAGTACATGGACGTCGGGGCCACCAACGGCTGGCGCATGGACGAAGTGCTGCCCTCGGCCGAGGTGGTCGGCCGCCTCCAGGCGCAGTGGCCGCTGCTGCCCCTGGAGCCCAGCGCGCCGGGCGAGACCGCGCAGCGCTGGGCCTATGCCGACGGCGCGGGCGAGATCGGCGTCATCAGCAGCGTCACGCAGGCCTTCTGCGGTGACTGCAACCGCGCACGCCTGTCCACCGAGGGGAGCCTGTACCTGTGCCTGTTCGCCAGCCAGGGGCACGACCTGCGAGCCCTGCTGCGTGGCGGCGCCAGCGACGAGCAGATCGCGGCGGCCCTGGCCGAGATCTGGCAGGGGCGCGGCGACCGTTATTCCGAACTGCGCTCGCAGCGCCAGGACCCGGGCGCTCCCCCGTCCGGCGGCGGTCCGCGGCGGGTTGAAATGAGCTACATCGGCGGATGATCCCCTCCAGCGACATCACGGGTCTGGTGCTGGCCGGTGGCCGCGGCGCGCGCATGGGCGGCGCTGACAAGGGCTTGCAGAACTTCAACGGCATGCCCCTGGCCCTGCACACGCTGATGCGGCTGCAGCTGCAGGTGGGTGCGGTGATGGTGAACGCCAACCGCAACCTCTCGGCCTACGAGTCCTTCGGCGCGCCCGTCTGGCCGGACGCCCTGCCCGATTTCGCTGGCCCCCTGGCCGGGTTCATGACCGGGTTCGAGCATGCCGACACGTCCTGGCTGGTGACCGTGCCCTGCGACACCCCGCGGTTTCCCCTGGATCTGGTGGAGCGCCTGGCGCAGGCAGCGCACGCCCAGGACGCCGAGATCGCCATGGCCAGCGCACCCGAAGCCGACGGCGTGCTGCGCCCGCAGCCGGTGTTCTGCCTGCTGCGGCGCGACCTGATGGAGAGCCTGCACCATTTCACCCAGGCGGGCGGGCGCAAGATCGACGCCTGGACCGCACGGCACCGTACGGTCCAGGTGCCCTTCAACGCGCCTCAGGACGACCCGCGCGCGTTCTTCAATGCCAACACGCTGGACGAACTTCGCCAGCTTGAACAGGCGGGCAGGCCGTGAAATCCCTGGCGCAGATCGCCGGCGAACTGCAAGGCTATGACCCGCAGGCCCTGCGTGCGCAGGCGGTACACGATTTCCTGGAGCGACTGGCGCCACCGCTGGCCGAGACCGACACGGTGAGCCTGTTCGAGGCGCCTGGGCGCGTGCTGGCGCAGGACCTGATCTCGCCCCTGAACGTGCCGCCCCATGACAACTCGGCGATGGACGGCTATGCCTTCGACGGCGCGGCGCTGCGGTCGTCGGCGGCGCCAGACTTCGAGGTGGTGGGCACCGCGCTGGCGGGCCGGGCCTGGCGCGGTACGGTCGCCGCAGGCCAATGCGTGAAGATCATGACCGGGGCGATCATGCCCGCCGGGCTGGACACCGTGGTGCCCCAGGAGTTGGTGACCTTGCGGCAGGAGGACGGCCGCACCCGCCTGACCTTCCCGGCGAGCCTGCTGCAGCCAGGAGACAACCGCCGCCTGGCGGGCGAGGATCTGATGCGGGGCCAACCCGCGCTACGTGCCGGCGAGCGCCTGGGCCCGGCAGCCTGCGGGCTCATCGCCAGCCTGGGGCTGGCCCAGGTGCAGGTGGTGCGCCGCCTCAAGGTGGCCTATTTCTCCACCGGGGACGAGATCCTGTCCCTGGGCGAGTCCCCGCGCGAGGGCGCGGTCTACGACAGCAACCGGCACACCGTAAGGGCCCTGCTGGCCCGACTCGGATGCGAGGTCATCGACCTGGGTGTGGTGCGTGACGATCCGGCCCTGTTGCGGCAGGCGTTCACGCAGGCGGCTGGTCAGGCCGATGCGGTGATCACCAGTGGCGGGGTCAGCGTGGGCGAGGCGGACTTCACCAAGGCCATGATGCGCGAGCTGGGTGACGTCGCCTTCTGGAAGATCGCGATGCGCCCGGGCCGCCCGATGGCCGTCGGCCGCATAACCGGCCAAGGACACGACGCCGTGCTGTTCGGATTGCCGGGCAATCCGGTGGCCGTGATGGTGACCTTCCTGGCCTTCGTGCGTCCGGCCCTCCTGCGCATGATGGGGGCGCGGCCAGAGCCGCAGGTGCTGCTGCGCGCGCGCAGCAGCGAATCGATCCGCAAGAAGCCGGGACGCACCGAATACCAGCGCGGCATCGTCACCTGCGGCGCGCAAGGCCACTTGCAGGTCCGCACCACCGGGAGCCAGGGCTCTGGCGTGCTGCGCTCCATGGTGGAGGCCAATGGCCTGATCGTGCTGCACCACGACCAGGGGTCGGTCGCCCCCGGCGACGAGGTGGACGTGATGATGTTCGACGGGGCGTTCTGACGCACCCCGCACGACTCAGTGCCGCAGCAGGTTGCGGCCGATCATTTCCTGGCGTGGATCCACGATCTCGAGCAGTTCACGCGCGGGCGGCAGGGGCAGGCGCACGCCGTTGAGGCGCAGCAGCGCCCGCAGTTCGGACAGCACCGCGAGGTCGACGCCGGCGTCACCTTGGCGATGCAGCAGGCGTTCATGGTCCGCCAGCACCGACTCCAGCAGTTCGAGCACGGGCCGCGGAACGAACAGGCCGCCATCGAGCTCGGGGATGGCCTTGGGAAGTTGTCGCATATCAGTCTCCTTGGGTCGAAGGAAACTACGCGGACCCGCGGTGCCGTGCTGTCGGCGCAAGCCCCGCCGGCTGACGGACAGCCAAGGCGGGTGGACGCGGCGCCGGACTACCCGGGCCCTTACTTGGCCACCAGGTCCTCGGGCCCGTGATGCGCCACGGGCTCCTCGCGGGCCGAGGTCTTGTTGGCGCCAGGCACGGACTTGCGCGCAAACAGCGTGTACATGGTCGGCACCACGAAGATCGTGAGCAGCGTCCCCAGCGACATGCCACCGACGATGACCCACCCGATCTGCTGGCGGCTCTCCGCACCGGCCCCGGTGGAAATCGCCAGCGGCACGGCGCCCAGCACCATCGCACCGGTCGTCATGAGGATGGGGCGCAGGCGCTGCGCGGCGGCCTTGACGAGCGCATCGATCGTTTCCATCCCCTGCTCGCGCAACTGGTTGGCGAATTCGACGATCAGGATGCCGTGCTTGGTGATCAGGCCCACCAGGGTGATCAGGCCGATCTGCGAGTACACGTTCAGCGACCCCCCCGACCACTGCAAGGCCAGCAGCGCCCCGATGGTGGACATCGGCACCGACAGCATGATCACGAGGGGATCCACGAAGCTTTCGAACTGCGCGGCCAGCACCAGGAAGATGAACAGCAACGCCATCACGAAGACGATGGCCAGCGCACCCTGCGAACTGCGGAACTCGCGCGAGGTGCCGTTGAGCTCCGTGCTGTATCCGGACTTGAGGATCTTGGCCGCGGTCTGGTCCATGAAGGTCAGGGCCTGGCCCAGCGAGTAATCGGGCGCCAGGTTGGCGGTGATGGACACGGAGCGGCGCTGGCCGAAGTGATTGAGTTCACGCGGGCTCACGCTCTCGCGCACCTTCACCAGCGCCGACAGCGGGATCATCACGTCGTTGCGTCCGCGCACCTGGATGCGGTCTATGTCCTCGGGCGTGCTGCGCCCGGTGGACTGCACCTGCACGATGACGTCGTATTGCTCCGCGTCGCGCTTGTAGCGGGTGACGTTGCGGCCGCCCAGCATGGTCTCCAGGGCCTTGGCCACCACCTCGACGCTCACGCCCAGGTCGGCGGCCTTGTCGCGGTCCACCTCGATGCGCAATTCGGGCTTGTTCAGGCGCAGGTCCACGTCGGGCTGCAGGATGCCGGGGTTCTTGGCGATCTCGTCCAGGAACTGGCGGGTGACGCGATTGAGGTTCTCGTAGCTGTCCGAGGTCTGGATCACGAAGTTCAGGGGACGCTCGCGAAAGCCCTGCCCCAGCGAGGGCGGCGTGATCACGAAGGCATTGACTCCGGGCAGCGAGCCCATGCGCGGTCCCATCTCACGGGCCAGCTGCAAGGTGGTGCGCTCGCGCTGCTCCCAGTCGACCGCGCGGAAGATCACGCTGGCCTGTGACACCGTGGGGTTGCCCACGTTGCCGAAGATGCGATCGAACTCCTTGTAGTTCTGTCCCATGCGCTCCATGACCTGCGCATAGCGGTTGGTGTACTCCAGCGTGGAGCCGTCGGGGGCATTCACCACCGCCAGGATGGTGCCGCGGTCTTCGAGCGGCGCCAGCTCCTGCTTCATCATCGGCCAGACGGTGGCGATGCCCCAGGCTGCCAGCCCCATCACGCCCAGCACCAGCCAGCGCGCCTGCAGCAGCCACCCGCGCACACCGCCCGATCCACCGCCGGCCGGGGTCCAGCGCGCCGTGACGATCCACCGCAGCAGTCGCTCATAGCCCCCCGAGACGGCATTCAGGCCACGCTCCATGGTGCGGTCGAACCAGCCCGGCTTCGGGTTGTGCCGCAGCAGCTTGGAACACATCATGGGCGTGAGCGTGAGTGCCACGAAGCCCGAGACCATCACCGCCCCGGCCAGGGCCAGGGCGAACTCCGCGAACAGGCGCCCGGTGCGTCCCGGTGTGAAGGCCAGTGGCGCATACACCGCCACCAGGGTGAAGGTCATGGTGATGACCGCAAAACCGATCTCGCGCGCGCCCTTGATCGCCGCGGAGAAGGGGTCGAGCCCCTCCTCGATGTGCCGGAAGATGTTTTCCAGCATCACGATGGCATCGTCCACCACCAGACCGATGGCCAGTACCAGCGCCAGCAGCGTGAGGGTGTTGATGGTGAAGCCGGCCAGCGCCATCATGGAGAAGGTGCCGATCAGGCTGACCGGAATGGTGACGATGGGGATGATGGACGCACGGAACGTACGCAGGAAGAAGAAGATCACCAGCGCCACCAGCACCACCGCCTCGACGATGGTCTGGTACACGTTCTTGACCGAGCGGTCGATGAAGAGGGAGTTGTCGTTGGCGATCTCGACGTTCACCCCGGGCGGCAGGTCGGCCTTCAGCCGCGGCAGCATCTCGCGCACGCCGGCCGAGAGCACCAGCGGGTTGGCCGTGGCCTGCCGGATCACGCCAGCGGAAATGGCGGACTGGCCATTGAGGCGTACCGCGCTGCGCTCGTCGGCCGGACCCTCGCGCACCTGGGCCACATCCCGCAACTTGACCGGGAAGCCGTTGACGTTGCGGATCACGATATCGCCGAACTGCCCCGGGCGCACCAGATCGGTCTGCGAGGTGACACTGAATTCGCGCTGCTGCGATTCGATGCGGCCGGCGGGCAGCTCCAGGTTGCTGCGGCGGATCGCGTCCTCCACGTCCTGGGTGGTGAGGCGGTAGCCGGCCAGGCGGTCGGCGTCCAGCCACACCCGCATGGCGTATTTGCGTTCGCCGAAGATGCGCACATCGGCCACGCCGGTGACGGTTTGCAGACGCGGCTTGATGATGCGGTTGATCAGGTCGTTGATCTGCAGCGGGTTGAGCGTGTCGCTGGTGAAGGCCAGCCAGATCACCGGGAAGGCGTCGGCCTCGACCTTGGCAATCACCGGCTCCTCGATGGCCACCGGCAGGCGGTTGCGCACGCGCGCAGTGCGGTCACGCACCTCGGCGGCGGCGGCATCGGCATCCTTCTCGAGGCGGAACTTGACCGTGATCTGGCTCTGGTCGGCGCGGCTGATGGAGGTGATCACGTCCACCGCGTCGATGCCGGCGATGGAGTCTTCCAGCGGCTTGGAGACCTGCGACTCGATCACCTCGGCCGAGGCGCCCGGATAACGCACCGAGACCGTGACCACCGGCTCGTCGATCTTGGGGTACTCGCGCACCGACAGGCGGTTGAAACTGACCAGGCCCACCAGCACCACCAGCAGGGACAGCACGGTCGCCAGCACGGGCCGGCGGATGGAGATCTCGGGCAACTGCATGGCGCGTTCCTGGAAGGGTGTGGGGGGTCAGCTGGCGGCGCGGCCGCCGGCCTGGGCCTGTTGCAGGCAGGGGTTGGGACCGGAAGGCGCAGGGCCGGAGCGACCGCCCAGGGCCGGGGCACCCGGCCGGCCTGCGGCCTGGGCACGCGCGGCGGAAGCGCCGGACGCCGCGGTCGCCGCAGCGGAGGCGGCGCCCGAGGCCGCCCCTGCGGCTGGAGCGGCACCCCCGGCGCCCCCCGGGCCGCGCGGCACCTCGATCACGCGCACGGCGATGCCATCGCGCTGCAGGCGCTGCTGGCCCGCAGTGACCACCGTGTCACCGGCCTTCACGCCTTCGAGGATCTCGACCTTGCCCGGCTGGCGGATACCGACCTTGACCTCGGTCCGCTGCACGATACGGCTGGCAGGCTCGGTGCCGGGCACGACCTTGAAGATGAACTGGCGTCCTGCCTGGGGCACGATGGCCTCCTCGGGGACTACCAGGGCGTCCTGGCGCTCGCCGAAGACTGCCGTCACGCGGGCGAACATGCCCGGTCGCAGCTGCTGCTGCCGGTTGTCGATGCAACCGCGCACGCCGACCGATCGGCCGTTGGCGTCCACCAGCGGGTCGATGGCCTGGACCACGGCGGTGAACTTGCGCCCCGGCAGGGCGTCGAGCGCCACGACCGCGACCTGGCCCTTGCGCACCTTGGTCTGAAAGCGTTCGGGCAGACGGTAGTCGACGAGGATGGCGTCCAGGTCCTCGATGTTGACGATGTCGGCGCCGTCCTTGAGGTAGTCGCCGACGTTGATGCTGCGAATGCCGGCAATGCCGTCAAAGGGCGCGAGGATGCGAAGCCGGTCGGCCTGCGCGCGGGCCAGGGCCAGCTTGGCCTCGGCCACCTGCAGGGACGCGCCGCTTTCATCGACCGAGCGCTGGCTGATGAAGTTCTGGGCCACGAGTTCCTGGTTGCGCTTGTGGTTGGCCCGGGCGATGGACAGTTCGGCCTGCGCCTGCGCCACCTGGGCACGCGGCAGGTCGTCGTCCAGTTGCACCATCAGCTGCCCGCGCTGCACGCGGTCGCCGTCGCGGAAATTGATCTTCGCCACGCGGCCGCTCACCTCGGGACGCAGCATGACGCTCTGGCGCGAACGCAGCGTGCCCACGGCCAGGGTGTCATCGACCAGACGGACCACAGCCACCTGCGCCACCTCGACCCCGGGTGCGCGTACCGCGCCCGAGGCGGCCGACGCGGGCGCGCCGGCCGGTGCGGCGGCGGGCTTGCCATCGGCGGCGGCGGCTTGCGAAGGCGCGGGCCGGTTCTGGTACCACCAGGCCGCGCCCGAGGCGGCTGCGATGCCGACTGCGGCCACGACGAGGTAAAGGGGTTTGGAAGCCATGGAGGGGAACTTTCTTATGACATGCCGGGCCGATTCGTCGTCGGCGAATCGGCCAATGTATCAGTGCTTGACACGGCCTGCATTGGGGGCACTACGTGCATCCCACCCCCAAGCTCGCCTACTGGGGCCAGCGGCGCGCCCCCTGCGCGAGGGCTTCAGCGGCGCTGCGCGAGCTCGACGCCGCGATTGGCCAGGGCATCCGCGCGTTCATTGCCCGGATCGCCGTTGTGCCCGCGCACCCAGCGCCAGTCGATGCGGTGGCCACCCTGCTGCACCAGGGTATCCAGTTGCTGCCACAGCTCCACGTTCTTCACCGGCTGCTTGCCAGCGGTGCGCCAGCCCTTGGCCTTCCAGCCAGGCAGCCACTCGGTGATGCCCTTGAGAACGTACTGGCTGTCCAGGAACAGGGTGACCTCGCAGGGGCGCTTGAGGGCCGACAGGGCCTGGATCACCGCCATCAGCTCCATGCGGTTGTTGGTGGTGGCGAGCTCGCCGCCAAAGAGCTCCTTCTCGGTGCCGCCCGCCTTGAGCAGCACGCCCCAGCCGCCGGGGCCGGGATTGCCCTTGCAGGCGCCGTCGGTGTAGATCTCGATGGGATTCACAGGATGTGGTTCTTGGTGTGGATCGCGTGGGCCTGCGGATGCTGCGTGCGGTGACCGCGATTGGCCAGGGGGACCGGTGCCGCCGCGATGGTCGCACGCCGCTTCCAGGCCGCTCCCATGAGTTTCACGCCGCGAACGCGCTTGACCGCCACGATGAAATACGCCGCCCCGAAGATGGGCCACCAACGATCGCCCAGAGGGTCCATCCAGTCGAAGCGGTCCAGCCACTTGCGCGTGGCGAACGCCGGCCGCCAGCAGCCAAAACGGCCAGTCTCCACCTCGAACCCCAGCAGCCGCAGCCAGTCACGCAGGCGCCGGTAGCCGATGAACTCGCCCGCCTCGGGCAGGAACAGCTCGCCCACCCCCAGGCGCCGCCACAGGTGCGCGCGACGCTGACGCAGGCCCCAGAGGCTGGCCGGATTGAGGCCGCAGATCACCACGCGTCCCTCGGGCACCAGCACCCGCTCGACCTCGCGCAGGGTGGCATGCGGATCGACACTCAATTCCAGGGTGTGGGGCAGCACCACCAGGTCCAGGCTGGCGGCGTCAAAGGGCAGCGTGTGCGTATCGGTGAGGAAATCGGGGGTCCGCCCGGCGGTCTCGGCCCCGGGCTCCAGGCCCAGCCAGCGGTGCGGCATGCGATTGGCCCGCAGGGTGTCGACCACGGGCAGGCCCAGTTGCACCGCGTGATAGCCGAAGATGTCGGCCACCGCCTCGTCGAAGGCGGCCTGCTCCCATGCCAAAAGGTAAGCCCCTGGAGGGGAATCGAACCACTGCTGCATTCCTATAATCCGCTCGCTCATGAAGTTACATCCCCTGCCGGCCTTTCAGGACAACTACCTCTGGCTGTTGCAAGACGGGCAACGGGCGCTGGTGGTGGACCCCGGGGACGCCGAACCGGTGCTTGCCGGATTGCGGCAGGCTGCAGCGCGGTTGGAGGCGATTCTAGTCACGC
>JACCDW010490314.1_pt1 | contig 25759 bp, 24 predicted proteins | sample 7449781 | NCBI WGS metagenome assembly JACCDW01 (sample SAMN15323449, study PRJNA562643) | freshwater metagenome | isolation source: river surface water | place: USA:Blue River Watershed | collected 2017-08-18
TTATTACTAAAGTAAAAAATATTATAAATTATTTAAAATCAATGTTTTATATAAAATTTAAAGTGAAGTATAATAAATAACTAATCTAATTAGTAAAAAAATACTAAATAATTTAGTTTATTAACAATTTATCCCTATCTTCACATTCTATTTAAACGAAAACATAAAACGACAAGCTATGAGTAACGCAGAAAAATTAAAAGCCCTTAAGTTGACCATTGATAAGATCGACAAGGATTACGGTAAAGGAAGTGTGATGATGATGAATGAGCGCAGTCAAGAGCCTCAAGAGGTCATTTCAACTGGTTCAATCGGTTTAGATACTGCGTTAGGAATAGGCGGTTTACCAAAAGGAAGAATAATTGAAATATATGGACCTGAATCTTCAGGTAAAACAACTGTTGCAATTCATGTGATTGCAGAAGCACAGAAAAAAGGTGGTATGTGTGCTATTATTGATGCTGAACACGCTTTTGATAGTGCTTATGCAAAGCGTTTAGGTGTTGATGTGGATAACCTTTTAGTTTCTCAACCGGATTACGGTGAACAGGCTTTAGAAATAGCTGATCGATTGATCTTATCTGGTGCGATTGATGTGGTTGTAATTGATTCTGTAGCTGCCTTAGTTCCAAAAAGTGAATTAGAAGGTGAAATGGGAGATTCTAAAATGGGATTACATGCAAGATTAATGTCTCAAGCATTGAGAAAATTAACGGCAACAATCAATAAAACAGGTACGGTTTGTATTTTTATCAATCAATTACGTGAAAAGATTGGTGTTATGTTTGGAAACCCAGAGACAACAACGGGTGGAAATGCATTGAAATTTTATGCATCTGTACGTTTAGATATAAGAAGAATGGCTCAAATTAAAGATGGTGACGAAGCTATTGGAAATAGAGTGAAAGTAAAAGTGGTTAAAAATAAGGTTGCACCTCCATTTAGAGCTGCAGAATTTGAAATTATTTTCGGAGAGGGAATTAGTAAAATTGGAGAAATTATAGACATGGGTGTTGAATTAGAAATAATTAATAAAAGCGGTAGCTGGTTTAGTTATGAAGGAAATAAGCTAGGACAAGGTCGTGATTCTGTTAAAACAATTCTTCATGATAATCCAGAAATGGCGAATGAAATAGAAGCAAAAATTAGAGCTAAAATAGCAGCAAAAGTAGAAGCAGCTGCTGCACAATAATATCATTCAACGTGTTTTTTTAAGGTTAGTAGGTAGTGACCGCATCATTTGTGATGCGGTTTTTTTATATTTATACCGTGGTGCAATTATTAAAATTATTTATACAAGCCGGTTTATGGTTATTCTGTCACGAGATACACCTTAAAAACAAACAGCTTTTCAAAACAAAAGGCCCTTTATTAATTATTGCAAATCATCCTAATTCTTTCTTAGATGCTTTAATAATTGGTTCTTATTATCAAAGAAGAGTATATTTTTTAGCAAGAGGAGATGCATTTAAAAAACCAATTCATCGTTTTATTTTAGAATCATTAAATATGATTCCTGTTTATAGATTAAGAGAGGGAAAAGAGTTTTTACACCTGAATGATTATGCATTTAATAAGTCAATTGATTTATTAAGTAAAGGGTATGCTGTATTAATTTTTATTGAAGGTATTTGTATTAATAGTCACGAATTACAACCGTTTAAAAAAGGAACAGCAAGAATTTTGGAAGGTGTTCAAAAATTAAATGTCAATCTAAAGATTCATATTGCGGGAATTGCATTTAATCAATTAAGAGGGATTGGTAAAAAAATTAATCTTATCATTTCTGAAATGAGCAACATACCAAACATTTTAAATAGTAAAGAACGCGTTGTGTTTAATCAAATTGTTTTTGAACAACTAAAAGAAAACATCATTATACCAACCACGCCAACAAGGGTAAATAAAAATAATATATTTTATAGTTTACATCTTCCTTATTATAACATCATTAAAAATTGGGTTGATCGAAAAACCAAATACACTGTTTTTTTTGATTCAGTATTATTTTCAGTTTTACTATTTACTTATCCACTATTTCTAATTTTAGTTTATTTAATCCTTAAACTATTTCATATTCCAACAACTATCGTTTTGGTTATCTTGATCATGTTTCCAATCGTTGGAAAAAAAGTACTTGAATAATATTTTAAATTAACAGAATGAAATCAATAAGAAAGCTTGACAGAAGAAAAAAAATTGCACTTATCGCGCACGATAATAAAAAAAAGGATTTAATAGAATGGGCGGTACACAATAAAATTGTTTTATCAAAGCACAGCTTGGTTGCAACTGGAACTACAGGTAAACTAATTGAAGAAGCCCTAGACCAGCCGGTGGTAAAATTATTAAGCGGGCCGCTAGGTGGAGATCAACAAATTGGCGCAATGATTGCAACAGGTGATATAGATATGGTCTTTTTCTTTTTTGACCCTATGGAAGCACAACCCCACGATAGTGATGTGAAAGCGTTATTAAGACTTGCCGTGGCCTGGAACCTTCCAATGGCCTGTGATAGGACAACAGCCGATTTTTTAGTCACTTCTCCTTTTATGCAGAGTGAATATGAATATGAGCTTCCTAATTATTCAAATTATTTAAATAGAAAAGTATAATCCAAAACATCCATTAAAAAACAATACCATGGTACACCAAAAAACAAAAGTTGTTTTGTGCACAATTTTATTGAGTATTAGCCTCAATAGTATTGCACAACAATTTACAGGGTTTAAAAACACTGACGCGCAGAAGAAACTTGAAGCAAATTTTGATAGTCATTTAAGTGCTAAGCGTGTAGGAGAAAACATTAAACTAATGTCTTCTGTGCCACACCATATTGGTTCAGTGGGTGGAAAATTTGTTGCTGACGAAATTGCTAAACAATTTAAAGCTGCTGGTTGGGATACAAAAATTGTAACGTATCAATTATTATTTCCAACACCAATTACCCGCTTGCTAGAAATGAAGGGTGCAACCAACTTTAAAGCCTTATTGAAAGAGCCAGCACTAAAAGAAGATGCGACTTCTGGACAAGCAGATCAATTACCTACCTATAATTGCTGGAGCGCGGATGGCGATGTGAACGCCGAGTTGGTATTTGTGAACTATGGTTTACCAGAAGATTATGAGACGCTTGCAAAATATGGCATCGATGTGAAAGGTAAAATAGTGATTGCAAAATATGGTAGAAGCTGGAGAGGCATCAAACCAAAAGTGGCGCAAGAACATGGTGCAATTGGTTGTTTAATTTATTCTGATCCACAAGATGATGGTTATGGTGCGGGTGATGTGTATCCAGTTGGACCATTCAAAAACGAATATGGTGTACAAAGAGGATCTATTATGGATATGGTAATTTATCCAGGAGACCCTAGTACACCCAACTATGCTTCAGTGGATGGAGCTCCTAGAGTAGATCACAACAATGCTGAGAACCTTTTAAAAATCCCCGTTCTACCAATTAGTTATCATGATGCAGCACCATTGTTACAAGACATGGCGGGACCAGTTGCTCCAAAAGCATGGAGAGGAGGACTACCCTTTACATATCATATTGGACCAAGCAAGTCTAAGGTGCATTTAAAATTAAATTTTGATTGGAAAATACGCCCAGCATACAATGTGATTGCGATGATTCAGGGTAGCCAATATCCAGACCAATGGGTGATCAGAGGAAACCACCACGACGCTTGGGTAAATGGCGCAAACGACCCAGTAAGTGGCATGGCTGCCGAACTTGATGAGGCTATTGCGATTGGATCCTTGGTAAAATCTGGATGGAAGCCAAAAAGAACCCTAGTTTACTGTGCTTGGGATGCTGAAGAACAAGGATTAATGGGATCTGTTGAATGGGTAGAAGAACACGCCGCTTCTTTACAAGCCAAAGCGGTGGCCTATATTAATTCAGATGGAAATGGAAGAGGCTTCTTAGGTGCAGAAGGTTCACATGCGTTCACAGGATTAATGACGGATATTAGTAAATCAATTATTGATCCTCAAACAGGCGTGACTGTTTTCGAAAGACAAAGAGCCAATCGTGCAACTGAGGCAACAACAATAACAGCTAAAAAAGAAATTTTAAATAGCACAACCTATCCTTTAGGCGCCATGGGATCAGGGTCTGATTATTCTTCGTTCATTCAACATGTGGGCGTACCATCATTAAATATTGGTTTTGGTGGAGAAAACGAAGGAGGAGAATACCATTCTATTTATGATTCTTACGATCACTATTCAAAATACAAAGATCCTGGATTTGCATATGGCGTTGCGCTTGCGCAAACCGCAGGACGCGCAGCATTGAGGTTATCAGAAGCAGATGCCCTACCATTTGATTTTACTGCTTTACATAAAACCGTTAAGGGCTATATTACAGAGTTGATGACGAATGTGGAGCAAATGCGTGAAAAAGCAAAAGTGGAAAACGAATTGGTTAATACAAAAGCATACGCTGTTGCAGCTGATCCTACAGAAGGATTAAAACTACCAACAACAGTGGCAGATGTTCCTTATATTGATTTTGCGCCGATCTTAAATGCATTAGCACATTTAGAAAAAGCTTCACAACAAGTAGAGCAAGTAAAAGCAAACGCGGATGCACAAAAATTAGCAGCAATGAATGCTAAAATTTATAAAGCAGAACAGGCTTTATTAATGTCCGGTGGCCTACCACGCAGGCCTTGGTATAAACATAGCTTATACGCACCGGGTTTCTATACTGGTTATGGCGTTAAAACAATTCCAGGCGTTCGCGAAGCTATTGAACAAAAAAATTGGTCAGAAACAAGCGCTCAAATAGGAGAAGTAGCAGCAGCAATCAACAGATTGGCAGACTATTTAGAAACACTATAAAGCGTTAATTTAACGAAACATATTTAAGGTTTGCGCTTACCTTTGCGTATGCCTTTTAAACTTCATTCCAACTACACACCCTCGGGCGATCAGCCAACCGCAATTGCGCAACTGACCGAGGGTGTGCTGAATGGAGATGCACAACAAACACTCTTAGGGGTCACGGGTTCTGGTAAAACTTTTACCATTGCCAATTTGATACAAAACGTTCAACGCCCCACCCTAGTCTTAACACATAACAAAACACTGGTTGCTCAATTGTATGGAGAGTTTAAACAATTCTTTCCAGACAACGCAGTGGGCTATTTTGTGTCTTATTATGATTACTATCAACCAGAAGCTTACTTACCAACATCTGGAGTATATATTGAAAAAGATTTAAGCATTAACGAGGAGCTTGATAAGTTAAGGCTTCAGGCAACGGCACAATTATTAAGTGGACGAAGGGATATTGTGATTGTTGCGAGCGTGAGCTGTATTTATGGTATGGGAAATCCAACCGAGTACGAAAACGGAATCATTCGAATTCATCAAGGACAAATATTATCACGCCAAGCATTTTTACACGCACTAGTTAATAGTTTATATCACCGATCTGTAACCGAATTTGATCGTGGTGCATTTAGGGTGAATGGAGATACGGTAGACATTCGTTTGCCCTATGTTGATTATGGATACCGCATCACCTTCTTTGGGGATGAGATTGAATCTATTGAAAGCATAGAAATAGAAACAGGAAAAAGAATTGAGCCCATGGAGAACGCGGCGATCTTTCCAGCGAATTTATACATGGCGCCTAAAGAAATGCTACAAGAAATTATTGTCGAAATACAAGACGAGTTGCGCGCACAGGTGGAGTATTTTAAAAACGTGGGAAAGCCACAAGAGGCTGCAAGGATAAGGGAAAGAGTTGAATATGATATAGAGATGATTAGAGAATTAGGCTATTGTACAGGTATTGAAAACTATTCTAGATTTTTTGATCGACGCAAGCCAGGAACAAGACCATTCTGCTTATTGGATTATTTTCCAAAAGATTTTTTATGTGTAATAGACGAAAGTCATGTGACGATTCCGCAAATTTCTGGTATGTATGGCGGAGATAGAAGTAGAAAAATGAATTTAGTGGAATTTGGTTTTAGACTACCAAGTGCCATTGACAATAGGCCGCTCAACTTTAACGAGTTTGAACAAGTGATTGGACAAACCATTTTTGTAAGCGCTACACCGGGTGAATATGAATTAGAAAAAACAGGAGGACTTATTGTAGAACAGGTGGTACGTCCAACTGGATTATTGGATCCTCCCATCGAAGTGCGTCCTACAAAAAACCAAATTGATGATTTGTTAGACGAGATCGCCATGCAGGTGGAGAAGGGAGATCGCGTATTGGTGACCACCTTGACCAAAAAGATGGCAGAGGAGATGGATCGCTATTTGTCTAAGATCAATATCAAATCAAAATACATTCATAGTGATATAGACGCATTAGAGCGCGTAGAGATACTAAGAGAGTTGCGCCTTGGTGTGATTGATGTGTTGGTGGGTGTGAACTTATTAAGAGAGGGCTTAGACCTTCCAGAGGTCTCTTTGGTGGTGGTCTTAGATGCGGATAAAGAAGGATTTTTAAGAAATGAAAAATCATTAACACAAACCGCGGGTCGTGCGGCAAGAAACGTAAGGGGTCGTGTTATATTTTATGGAGATCAAATTACAACAAGCATGCAACGTACGATCGATGAAACCAATCGTCGTCGATCAAAACAGATTCAGTATAATAAAGAGCATAACATCACTCCAACGACTATTGTAAAATCAATAGATCAGGTGATGAAGCAAACGGCGGTATTAGACATAAAGGGATATAGTCAAGACAATATCAATATACGCACTACCGACGCGCTTAATATGGTTGCAGAGCCCAACAGCGAATACAAAACAATTCCGCAAATGGAAAAAGCCATTTTGCAAACTAAAAAGCAAATGGAAAAAATGGCGAAAGCCTTGGACTTTATGGAAGCTGCAAAATTGCGTGACGAAATGTTTAGAATGGAATTACAATTAGAAAAAATGAAAGCCACCTCCTAAATAAATGAACGATTTTTTTGTAGCAGTATACAATGGTTTAATTCAAACAACATGGATAGAAGCAATCGCTGTTCTGATGGGCATCGTATCGGTTTGGTATAGCCGAAAGGAAAATATATTGGTCTTCCCAACGGGGATCATCAACACAACATTGTATATCTACTTAAGCTTCAAGGGACATTTATTAGGAGAAGCTAGTGTTAATTTATACTACACCATCATGAGTGTATATGGTTGGTATTGGTGGTCTCGAAAGAAAGAGGACCAAGTCACCAACGCATTACAGATTACCGAAAGCAATAACCAACAAAGAGTACAGCATTTGCTAGTCTTTATTGGTTTTTATGCTGTTTTGTTTTTTGGCCTACAATTTTTAAAAAACAATTTTGCGCCAGACGCCATTCCTTGGGCGGATGCATTGGCAAGCGCATCTGCTTATACCGCGATGTGGTTGATGGCAAAGAAAAAAGTGGAGAGTTGGATTTGGTGGATCGTCACCAATATTACATCTATACCACTCTATTTTATTAAAGGATACGCCTTTACAAGTTTTCAGTTTATTGTATTATTGATCTTAGCAATTGCGGGATATATTTCTTGGAAAGAAAAAGCGAAAAAGCAATGAAACCAATTCAAAAGATAGTCGTAATAGGTCCAGAATCTACAGGCAAATCAACGCTTTGTGCTGCCCTGTCAGAGCACTATCAAACTACTTGGACGCCAGAGTATGCAAGACAATATTTATCTGAGCACGGAACCAATTACACCTATGAGGATTTATTGACAATAGCAAAAGGTCAAATTAAAAACGAAGAGGATGCAATTGCACAAGTGCAACAAAAAGTAGAAAGAGAAGCAGACCAAAAAAATAGCCCCAAATTAATTGTTGATACAGACATGTATGTGATGAAGGTTTGGTGTGAATATGTTTTTAACAATTGTCATCACTATATATTAGAACAAATTAATCAGCGTAGTTATGACCTTTACCTGCTCTGTGATATAGACCTGCCATGGGCCGCAGACGAAATGCGCGAATACCCTGACGAACAACCACGCATTGAATTGTTTACGATTTATAAGGAATTATTGATGAACCAAAATACACCCTGGGCCATTGTAAGTGGAACCGGTGAGGCAAGAACACAAAAAGCTATTCAGGCGATAGGTCAATATTTAAAATAAAACAACAATCCACAAAGGCGCCCGCTTTATGCACTTTTTGTTTTGAAAATAAAAAAATTGTGAAATAGCTGGTGGATAAACCCGATTATTTTTTTCGAATTAAATTTCTAACATCTTCATCCCCCTCCAAGTTGTTCATTTCTCTTAGTATTTGTGGATAACGCCACGCAACTCTCCTTGTCATTGGACGCGCTGTGAATTTCTTTGGATTAGGAAGACCCGCTATAATCATTGCAGCTTCGGAGCGCGATAAATTTTTAGCAGATTTTTTAAAATAATGTTGTGCTGCAGCTTCTACACCAAAACAGCCAGGACCCGTTTCAATCACGTTTAAGTACACTTCTAAAATTCTTTTTTTACCCCAAATCAATTCAATTAAAAAAGTAAAATAAAACTCGGGTAACTTTCGAATATATTTATCATATTGTCCCCCCTGCCATAAGAATACATTTTTAGCAACTTGTTGGGTTATAGTGCTAGCGCCGCCACCCAGAGGAATTCTAGATTTCTTTTTTTTCTTTTTGGGCTTAAAACTTCTTTCCATCGCTTCCAAGTCAACACCAATATGATCCGGGAAAGCCTGGTCCTCACTGGCGATAGCGGCCAATTTGATATTATATGACATTTCTTCCCATGCCACATAGTCTCTTTTTAATCCCAAACCAAAGGCATTGGTGATTTGAGTAATAGTAATAGGAGGGAAAAGAAATCGCGTAATAACTACATAGAGTAATGAACTAAGGAAGAGATACCAAATGACGCGTTTTATTTTTTTAATCAAAACTGTTCAATTATAATTTTGTAATCTTTTCTAAACAATTGTGGAGCAATTATAAAATTTCTACACTAAATCTTTTACCAATTGGTCGATAGGGTGGATTTTTTTTAGCCATCCATCTTCCGATAAAATAAGCGCCAAGACCGCCGGCGATTGATGGAATATTTTTTGAATCAAACACGGGCTCTTTATTGATGATTGAGTTAGTGATATTTAAACTACTATATAATAATCCACCAATTTTTAAAAACGCACCGTTAGCGAATACGCTTTGGTATTGACCTTTGTCTTTCGCAAATGCGCGAATTTCATTGATATGTAATGTGAGTGTGCCCAGCCTTAAGGTGTCTTGTCCATAAGTACCATAAGCGGTCATAACCGTTTGAAGCGCATATTGCTTTACTTGTATAGAGTCGTTTTTAACCCATTGTATTTGACCACTAATCCACTGACGATTGCTGAATTCAAATTCAATATAATTGTCTTTAGTAAAAGATTTAATAGTTACTCCTCTATCTTTTAAGACGAGCACATTTCCAGATTGTGCTTTAACAATCGTTGCTTGTACCAATAGGCACGCACAAAAAAACAAAAGGGTTATTTTTTTCACAATACCAAATTACAATAAAGCCAACTAAAACGAACCAAAATAGTCTAAATGTTTCTGAAAGAGCACGAGGTTGTGACCTAATAGATCAATAGTGCACTATATAAAAGTGCGGCGCTAAAGATTAATATGATGATACCCGATACACGATTGATCCAAAGCAGACTTTTTTCTGTCAGCCTAGGTCTTAGTTTGCCAGCTAAAAACACTTTTAATAAATCAGACAACAAAACAAAACCAAGGCATGTGCCAAATACAACTAGTTTATATTGAGTAGGATTGGTCGTATCATCTGCGCTAGTATTAATGGCCGCCGTCCAAGCAAACCAAAATAAAAATACACTAGGGTTTAGGGTATTCATTAAGAACCCCGAAAAATAAGAACCAATCAGATCTTTGGTGCTTGCCTGTTTATGTACCCCATCCACTCCCATGTTTTCTAGCTTTAATTTTTTAAAAAACAAAGTGTATAAACCCATCAACAATAAAAATCCAGCACCGGCCAATGCAATGGTAGATTTGTGATTTAGTACTACATTAAATAAGGAAGTAAATACATTACACACAAAAAGTAAAATCAGATCACTGCTCGAAACACCCGCCACAAAGGCATATCCAGAGCGCTTTCCGTTGGTTAGGCTTTGTTTGATAATGGCGAATATCACAGGTCCAATGGAAATGCTTAAAATCAATCCCAACAACAAACCCTTTAAAAGTGGTGCGATTAACATTCGCCTTGATTATTTATAAACGCCTTCCAATCGGATAACATCTCGCCCTTTAACACTCTAGGAAATTTGTGTTGACCCCCAATTTTTCCTTTACTTTCCATGAATCCCATAAAACAACTTTCTTTAAGTACGGATACTTGAATGGCCTTAAGCGCACTCTTTCTCTCGACGGCATAATCGTCGTTTAGTTGAATTAGTTTTTCATCTATTTTTTCTGCCAATAAAATTGCATCAATGTTTTGATCACAGGCCACATACCAATGGTGCGCAAAGAAGTTGCCGTGCGGTTCACCGGTTACCGTGTATTCTGGAATAGACAGATTCAACTCTTCACTAACTAGTTGAATGGCTTTATTCATATTGTCTACACTTAGGTGTTCGCCCACTAAGCTTAAAAAATGTTTGGTTCTTCCAGTGATGATAATTTCGGCATTGGACTTGTCCACAAAGCGAACGGTGTCGCCAATTAAATAACGCCAAGCGCCAGCAGGTGTACTAATTAAAATCGCATAATCCTTACCCTCTTCAACTTCGTGAATCATTAAGGCTTCTGGCTTTTCCACCATTTCACCATTTTCATCAAAGTTATTTTCATCAAAAGGAACGAATTCAAAAAAGATATGTTGGTTATAAGACAAACGCATACCCACTGCATTTTGTTTGTCTTGCCAAGCTAAAAAGCCTTCGCTTGCTAAATAGGTTTCTATGTATTCAATAGGCCTTCCTAATAATTTTTCAAAACCATGTTTATAGGGTTCAAAACTTACGCCACCATGAACGAAAAAAGTCAGATTGGGCCAAATCTCATGTATGTTTTTAAGCTGATAGCGTTCGATCACCATTTCAAGACACATTTGTATCCAAGCGGGAACACCAATGATAAAACTGATATCCCATTCGGGCGCTTTCTCAACAATCTCTTTTAATTTTTTATTCCAATCACGCTCTTTGGCAATTTTTTTACCGGGTTTATAAAAGGGCTGAAACCAAAAAGGCGCTTTCTTAGCTGTAATGCCACTTAGGTCGCCTGCATAATAGCCAGCTCCTTTTTGTAAATCTGTACTACCGCCCAATGTGAGCCATCCACGACCTAGTGCAGACAAGGGCACATCACGGTATTTGAACAAGCTAATCAACTGCTTGATCATAATGATTTTATTGCCCCTTAACAAGTCGTTTGTAACAGGAATATATTTACTAGCAGCTTCGCTGGTGCCGCTGCTCAATGCAAAATAATTAATCTTTCCAGGCCAACAGATATCTGTCTGCCCTTCAAGTGTTAGATGCCACCACTCTTGATAGATCTTGTTGTAATTGTAACTAGGTACCACTTCTTGAAATCTTTTTCCAATATGTCTGCTAGTTAAAATTTCGTCGAATTTATTTTTTTGGCCGAAAGCCGTGTATTGTGCACGTTTTAATAACTTTTTAAGCACGCGCAATTGAGCGCTTCTTGGACTTCTTGGCGGAATTCCGAGTGCCTTACTAAGGCTCTTAGGTAAATTAATCTCAAAAATCGGCATCTACAGAATCGGGTTTTTACTTTTATAGATTAGTTACAAAAATACGAATGTTATTCGAGCAAACGAGCCTACTTTTGTACTATGATTAAAAACACGTTAATTCAGGCTGTAGAGGTTGGTGCAAAAGAGCTAATCCGTTTTTTTAATGGCAGCTTTACGGTGTCTAGTAAGGCAACCATCAACGATTTAGTTACAGAAGCGGACCATGCTTCAGAAAAGGCAATCATTGAATTAATACAATCACAATTTCCTGACCATTTTATATTGAGCGAAGAAACGGGGGAGATGGCATCTGCATCGGATACCAAATGGATTATTGACCCGATTGATGGCACAATAAATTTTGCAAACGGCATTCCCATTTGTTGTGTAAGCATAGGCGTTGAATATAAAGGAGAAATGATTTTAGGTTCGGTATACAATCCTTTTATGAATGAGTTGTATTTTGCCGAAAAAGGAAAAGGCGCCACATTAAATGGAAGGCCCATGCGTGTAAGTAAAAAAGAATCGCTTTTACAAAGCTGTTTGGTGACAGGCTTTCCTTATCAATATTTAGATACAGCAAATGGACCCCTACAAGTTTTTGAAAAGTTGGTCCGCAAGGCTATACCGGTTCGCCGACTTGGAAGTGCGGCATTAGATTTGTGCTGGACTGCTGCAGGAAGGTTTGATGGATTCTACGAACACAAGCTTCAGGCATGGGATAGCGCTGCAGGATATTTAATGGTGGAGGAAGCTGGAGGAAAGGTAACAGACTTAAGCGGAAACAGATACAACCCATACCAGCCGGGCATTATAGCGACCAATGGTTTTATACATGACCAGTTGCAGGCGGTGGTGAATGGAGGAGAACTTTAAGAAAAGAAAATTTAAACAAGCCCAAAAAAGAAATAGCAAAAACTTATGTCAACAGAAAGAACAGAGATAGAAAAATTAGGTGAGTTTGGATTGATCGATCGATTAACACAGAATTTTGAAACATTCAATGCGTCTACCGTATTGTCAATCGGAGATGATGCAGCAGTGATAGATCATTTTGGAAAACAAACCGTGATCACAACAGACCTTTTAGTAGAGGGCGTGCACTTTGATTTGATGTATACACCACTTAAACATCTAGGATATAAATCGGTGGTGGTGAATCTGAGCGATATATATGCTATGAATGCGCAACCTACACAAATCACCATGAGCTTGGCTTTCAGCAATCGCTTTAGCTTAGAAGCTCTAGAAGAATTTTATGAGGGGGTAGCTATTGCTTGTGATAAATACGGCGTAGACCTAATAGGAGGAGACACTTCCACTTCACAAAAAGGATTGATCATTTCTGTGACAGCTTTAGGCGAAGTAGCACCAGATCAATATATTAAAAGAAGCACAGCAGAATCCGGTGATTTAATTTGTGTATCAGGAGATTTGGGCGCAGCATTTTTGGGGCTAACCCTGATGGAGCGCGAGAAAAAAATCTTTTTAGAAAATCCACAGATCCAACCGAACTTAGAAAACGAAGATTATATCGTAGGGAGATTGTTAAGACCCGAAGCGAGAAAAGACATCATTGAGTTGCTAGAAAAACTAGAGATAAAACCAACCTCTATGATGGACATCAGTGATGGCCTGAGTTCTGACGTATTACACTTGTGTAAGCAGTCTGATTTAGGTTGTAGGATTTATGAGGAAAAAATTCCTATTAACGAGGCAAGTAAAGCGGCTGCCTTCAAGTTTGGATTAGATGCAACCGTATGCGCACTGAATGGAGGAGAAGACTATGAATTGCTATTTACAATGAAGCAGGCGGATTATGATAAGATGACGATGCAAGAAGAAATTAGTGTGATTGGATATATGTGTGATGCGTCTGAGGGTAAAAAATTAATCACAAAAGGCAACAATCTTTTTGATATTACTGCACAAGGTTGGAATGCTTTTGGTAAAGAAGCCTAATAATTAACCACCGTATTAATAAGCGCCAATTCTGCAGATAACAAAAGCAGGTTGGCGTTTTTGTTGATTTCTATTGTACCACCAATTTGTTTATGAGACATCAGCTTTGCTGGATATACACTACACATTTTTACGGCTTCATCTAGGGTAAGCCCAACATGATGTACTAAATTTTGAACAGACTTCAACTGTGTTAATGCAGATCCACTAAGGGTTCCAGCTGATTCAAATTTATCACCCACTAGTTGGTGTTGATACAATCCCGTGCTAGTTGCTGTTACTGCATCGGTGATACAAAACAACCTGTCCCCCATTATTTTTTTAGCAATTTGTATAGCTGCAAAATCAACATGGTATCCGTCTGCCACAATACTACTCATGGCAGTTGGGTGATTTAACAATGCACCAACCACACCTGGAGCTCGATGTTGTAAAGGACTCATTGCATTGAAAAGATGTGTAGCAACAGGAATCCCATCATTAAAAAACTGCATTGCGGTTGCATAGCTCGCGTTGGTGTGTCCAGCAGAAACCACGACGCCTGCCTGTTGAATGGTGTTGATTATTTCTGGTGTACAAACTTCTGGCGCCAATGTAATCATACTAATTGCATCTTGCCCATAGGCTAAAACAGATCTGACTTCTTGTATGTCAGGCGCATGAATGACCGCCTCGTCGTGTGCACCCTTTTTATGTACATTAATCCAAGGTCCTTCAATATGCAATCCGATACAACCCTTGCCACCATTGGTATTATATGCCTTCACTGCATCTATGGCTGCATAGATAATCTCATAACTTTGAGACGCAATGGTAGGCTGAAAAAATGCCGCACCGCCGCTTAAACAATATTGATGTATTTTTTCAATGGTTGCTTTTTCGGGAAATTCAGAAAGTAATTTTCCTCCTGCCCCGTATAATTGTAAATCAATAAAAGCGGGCACAATGAATGGGACAGCAGATTTTTCATCAAACCCATTTTGATCAATCGAAACAATCATACCATTTTCTATTTTGATTACCACGTTGTGTAACCAATTTGTTCCGGTGAATAACGATTTAGCAGATAAAGCTTGAGGCATAAAAAATTAAATAGATTGGATGGTGAAAAAGTCTGCATCTTTCCAAAACGGAAATTGTGCCCTGCTGTGATCCAATTCTTCTCGTTCTAATGTAATTTGAAAAACTGATTCTTGGTCCGCACAATGGTATAAGACCTCGCCCAGAGGGCCTACTATCATTGAGTTACCGCTGTGTGCAATATTATTACCATCAAGTCCAACCCTGTTTACGCCCACCACAAAAGCTTGGTTTTCTATGGCTCTCGCAACCAATAAAGTTTTCCAAGCATGGCTTCTCTTTTCTGGCCAATTGGCAACATAGATCAACACATCATATTCGTTGTTAGCAGCTTGTCTTGACCACACAGGAAAACGAAGATCATAACAAATTTGTAAATTAATTTTCCAACCTTTTACACTTGCAATTAACCTTTTGTTTCCTGCTGTATAATGTTGATCCTCTCCTGCGAATGCAAAAAGATGTCTTTTATCATAATGGCCGTATTCGCCATTTGGTAGCATCCAAATAAGTCGGTTGTAATACTGTCCGCCCTCTTGAATCATTAAGGATCCTGTTAGCACAATTTTTTGTTCCATCGCTATTCGGCGCATCCACTGAACGCTTGGTCCGTCCATTGTTTCAGCATGAACCTCGGGTTGCATACTAAAACCTGTATTGAACATTTCTGGAAGGATCACGATTTCGGTTGGCGCTTCTAGGCCTAGTATTTTTTGTTCTAATAAAGTGAGGTTGGCTCCTTTATCTTCCCAATAAAGATGGGACTGAATCAATGTAAGTTTAAGTGTAGACAAAGGAATAAAATTTAATGTCTATGAGTAAATGCCCTATAAAGATAAGGCAAATTGATAGACGAGGATCGGGGTTAGCCTTTATAAAGTGCTTGCACAATTGGTTGGTATAAGATGGGTTCAAATCCGCGTTGGTGTAAAAAGGCCTGCGTTTTTGCCATCCTGCTAAGGCCACGCTCTCCCTTTAGGCTATTCCATTTTTTTGTAGCAAGGCCTTGAAGTGTTTTCACGTAGTCGTCCTCGTCAATGGCCTTTAAGCCGATTTTGATATTATAGCTACTAACCCTTTTTTGTTGCAAAGCGTGTTGAATTTTGACCTTACCCCATCCCTTAATTCTAAAATGTCCACCCGCAAACTGAGTGGCAAAACGCTCTTCGTTTAAAAAATTTTCGGCAATGAGGTCCGACATAATTTCTTCTACTTCGTCCATGGTCATTCCCAGTTCATACAACTTGTCCCTGACTTCCTGTTGTGCCCTTTCTTGGTAGGCACAATAGTGCCGTATCCTTTGTATAGCTTGCTCCTTACCAATTCGAACTTTCTTCATAATGTCAATAAGAATTGCTAAAATAGCTTTTTAATCTTAAGATTTTGCTTTAGTTTCGTCCTAGTTATTCAAGGGGAAAAATCCACCTTAAAAAAATCAAAAACCGAGCTCATGAAGTTTATTGTATCCTCTTCTTCTTTATTAAAACACCTTCAACAAATTTCTGGTGTAATTAATACCAATACCGTATTACCTATCTTGGAAGATTTTTTATTCGAAATCGAAGATAAAAAATTGACTATAGTAGCGACTGACTTAGAAACAGTAATGCGCGTGCAAATGGAGGTAGAGAGCAAGGCGAATGGACGTGTTTGTATCCCTGCAAAAATCTTAATTGATTCTTTAAAGAACATTGCAGATCAGCCATTGACATTCAATATTGACAAAAACTATGCAGTAGAAATCACAAGCGATAACGGAAAGTATAAAGTGATGGGTGAAAATCCGGACAACTTCCCAAAAGAGCCTACAGCAGACGATACAACTGGCTTCAATATGACAAGTGGTGGTTTGTTAACTGCAATCAACAAAACATTATTTGCAGTAAGTGGTGATGATTTACGTCCAGCAATGACAGGAGTATTCTTTGAATTAACAAAGGAAAGCGTTCAGTTTGTTGCCACAGATGCACATCGTTTGGTGCGTTATAAAAGAACAGATGTAAAAGCAACTCAAAACGCGTCTTTCATCGTTCCAAAAAAGCCATTGAACTTATTAAAGAACGCATTACCAGATAATGATGATGCCATCACTGTAAGCTTCAACAACAATCACTTATTTGTGGAGCATGGTTCTACACAATTAATTTGTCGATTGATTGATGCAAGATTCCCAGACTATAAAGTGGTGATCCCTGCAGACAATCCTTATCGCTTAACGGTGAATAAGCATGACTTTCAAAATGCATTACGCCGCGTGAATGTATTTAGTAATAAAAGCACCAATCAGGTGGCTTTAAATATCACAGGAAACGAGTTGCAGATGGCAGCACAGGATATTGATTTCAGTTTCGAAGGTAACGAGCGCATGAGCTGTGAATACCAAGGAGAAGATATCCAAATTGCTTTCAACGCTAAGTTTTTGATAGAGATGTTGAACGCTGCAGATACAGACGAAGTGTTTATTGAATTGTCTACGCCAAGTAAGGCTGGTTTAATCAAACCTTCAGAACAAGTGCCAGGCGAAGATTTGTTAATGTTGGTTATGCCATTAATGTTAAATAGCTAATCCCTATCCTATACAAAGTCTTTAACAAGACTTAAGAAGAACCCGTTGTACCTGCTAGCAGAACATCGGGTTTTTTATTTACATTTATGTCCTAAATACAGCCACATGTTAGAAACCATAAAAAATTATTTTGAACACATTCCAAGTACACATAGGGCCTTACTATTGGCGGGGGGAATTACCTTTTTTTGGTTGGTAGAAATTGCAGCACCCCTATTTAAATTTCAATACAACAAGATCAAACATGCGGGCCTAAATTTATTCTTTACGTTTACGACGATTGTCATCAATTTTGCTTTTGCTTTATTGATGGTGAAGGCAAGTGATTGGACGGTACAACAAAACTTTGGTTTACTTCATGTAATTCAACTTACTCCATGGATAGAAGCGATAGTGGGATTATTACTATTAGATTTTATTGGAGCTTATTTAGTACACATGATTGAGCATAAGGTAAAATTTTTATGGAAATTTCACATGGTGCATCACGCAGATACCAAGGTAGACACCACCACGGGCAATAGACACCATCCAGGAGAGTCGGTTGTAAGAGCCGTGTTTGCAATCATTGCAGTGTTTATTTTAGGCACACCCATGTGGATGGTCATGGTGTATCAAAGTTTAAGTGTTGTGTTAACGCAATTCAATCATGCTAATATTTATATTCCAAAATGGTTCGATAACACTTTTGGTTTAATTATCGTTTCTCCAAACATGCATAGGGTGCATCATCATATTACACGTCCACAAACAGATAGCAATTATGGAAATATATTTTCATTTTGGGATCGACTTTTAGGAACCTATAATGCTACACCAATGGATCAAATTGTATATGGATTGGATGTGTTAGATAATTCAAAAGACGGCTCATTGGCCTATCAATTAAAAGCGCCATTTGATAAAACGATAAAATCTGATTATTAATCTGCTCTTTTTCATAAAACGGTATTCCCATTTTCAAATGACTTTAAATAAAAAATATTCATGAGCAAAGTTGGTGCTTTTATTCCTGCACGCTATGCGGCTACAAGATTTCCAGCAAAGCTGATGCAAGTCCTTGGCGACAAAACGGTGATTAGACATACTTATGACAACACGGTTGCTACTGGGTTGTTTGATGAAGTATACGTAGTCACAGATAGTGATATCATTTTCAACGAGATAGTTGAACATGGCGGAAAAGCCATTATGAGTCAACGCGCACATGAAAGTGGCAGCGATAGAATCGCAGAAGCAATCGAAGGATTGGATATAGATATTGTGGTGAATGTGCAGGGAGATGAGCCCTTTGTAAAACGCGAACCGTTAGAACAAGTGCTTGCTTGTTTTCAAGATCCAAAAGTACAAGTGGCTTCATTGATGCAGGTGTTAACAAATCAATCATCCATTAAGGATCCTAATTATGTGAAAGTGGCAGTAGATAAAAACTGGAATGCGTTGTTTTTTTCACGCAGTGTAATTCCTTATCCAAGAGCAACAGATATTTCCATTACTTATTATGAACATGTTGGTGTCTATGCTTTTAAAAAGCAGGCATTACTTGATTTCACCAATTGGCCTATGTCGCCACTAGAGGCTGCAGAAAAAATTGAATGCTTGCGCTATTTAGAAAATGGCGTCTCTATTAAAATGGCAGTTACCAATTATATGGGTGTTGAAATTGATACGCCTGAAGATTTAATTAAAGCCGCTGCTTTATTAAAATAGACCATCTTATTTAACCCAGCCCCCTCTTTATACATTTAAAAAAGACACAATGAACAAAGGAAAATTATTTCAGTCAACAGTAGTCGCTGCGCTTGCAGGATTTATTTTTGGATTTGATATGGTGGTCATATCTGGTGCAGACAAACCGATACAATCTTTGTGGCAAACCACACCTTGGTTCCATGGATTCTTTATTATGTCAATGGCTTTGTGGGGCACAGTTGTTGGGTCTATTTTTGCCGGTACGCCAACAGAAAAATATGGTCGCAAGAAAGTATTAATTTGGTTGGGCGTCTTGTTTATTGCTTCTGCGATTGGATCTGCGATTGCACAAGATCCATATACTTTCTCTTTCTTTAGATTGATTGGTGGAATTGCCATTGGTGTTTCATCTGTTGTTGCCCCTACATATATTTCTGAGATTTCAAATAAAAACAATCGGGGTAAATTGGTGGGCATGTATCAATTCAATATTGTGTTTGGTATACTGGTGGCCTATTTGTCTAATTATTTTTTACAAGGTGTAGGTGGAGCCAATGATTGGCGTTGGATGTTGGCGGTGTTATTGGTGCCGTCTTTGATTTATACTTTCATGGCTGTTGGATTGCCGGAGAGTCCAAGATGGTTGCTGTCTGTGAAAGGTGACGAAGCTGCTGCGAGAAAAAATCTAGCAGCAGTAGGTGTAGAAAATATAGAAGAGACCATTCAAGAAATCAATGCAGCCAATGCGCAAGAAAAGTCTTTTGGCAGCGCTAACTTATTTACAAAGCACCATGTTAAAATAATTTCACTAGCATTTTTCATTGCTTTTTTCAATCAGGCTTCAGGTATTAACTTCCTTTTATATTATGCTCCAAGAATTTTAGAAGAAGCCGGATTTGCAAAAGACAATTCTCTATTGAGTTCCATCTCTATCGGGATGATGAATTTGGTATTTACATTTGTTGGCCTATGGTTGATTGATCGCATTGGTCGTAAAACACTTTTAATTATTGGTTCCTTTGGATATATCATTAGTTTGTCCATGGTGGCGTATGGATTCTTTATGCATAGCGCCCCAACCTTTATGTTGGTTTTCTTATTGTTATTTATTGCAGCTCATGCAATAGGACAAGGCGCGGTGATTTGGGTATTTATTTCAGAAATCTTTCCTACACAAGTGCGCGCAGCCGGACAAGCATTTGGGGCAAGTATCCATTGGGTCTTTGCTGCCTTAATCACTTTGGTGACACCGGTGTTCTTGGATAGCGAGTATGGAATTTTTAAAGAAAATCCTTGGCCTATCTTTGCATTTTTTGCAGGCATGATGGCATTACAATTAGTTTGGATTTTGGTAAAAGTGCCAGAAACAAAAGGCGTATCTTTGGAGGAATTACAAAAGAAATTAGTTCAATAAAATTATCTGTATGCAGTTTCGCAATTTTAAAATGGTAGATTATGTGGTATATGGCCGCGGATCTTTTAACCAATTAGATGAAATTATAGCACCTCGTAGAAAAGGTGATTTCCCAATGATCTTTTTTTTAGATCATTATTTCGAAGGAAAGGCATTAGCGAGCAGGGTGCCACTAAGAGGAAAAGATAAAATTGTTTTTGTGGATGTGACTTATGAACCAAAAACAACGCAGGTGGATGCACTAGCTGCTGCATTAAAAGCTGAATTTGGAGAAGTGAGTGGTATCATAGGTATCGGTGGTGGATCTACAATGGACTTGGCTAAAGCGGTCGCATTGATGATGACCAATCCGGGCTCCTCTGCAGATTACCAAGGATGGGATTTGGTAAAACAAGCTGGCGTTTATAAAGTGGGCATTCCAACATTGAGTGGAACAGGTGCCGAAGTGAGTCGTACCACCGTGTTAACAGGACCTACGCGAAAACTTGGAATGAATTCTGACTTTACCCCATTTGATCAAATTGTATTAGATCCTGAATTAACAAAAGACGCACCAGCGAACCAACGTTTTTATACAGGCATGGATTGCTATATCCATTGCATTGAAAGTTTAGAAGGTACTTTCTTAAATGAGTTTAGCAAGAGCTATGGCGAAAAAGCATTGGAGCTTTGTAGAAAAGTATTTGTAGAAAAAAATAACTGGGACGACGAATGTGACGATCAATTGATGATGGCATCTTATGCAGGTGGCATGAGCATTGCCTATAGTCAAGTGGGTGTGGCACATGCGGTGAGTTATGGCTTAAGTTATTTATTAGGCACTAAGCATGGTATTGGAAACTGTATTGTGATGAACCACTTAGAGGAGTATTATCCAGCTGGTGTAAAAGAGTTTAAGCACATGGTTGCGAAGAACAATATTGATATTCCTGTTGGTATCTGTGCCAACTTAACCGAAGAACAATTTGATGCTATGATCAATGTATCTCTTGGCATGAAACCACTTTGGGAAAATGCACTAGGAAAAGATTGGGAAACCATCATGACAAGAGAAAAGCTAAGAGCGCTTTACGGAAAGCTTTAAGCTTTTCGAAACTTTTTTTCTTATACGGAAAGCTGTAGGCTTTTCGTATAAGATTTTATATAAAAAGGCCTCACATTACTGCGAGGCCTTTTTCGTACTTTTTAACCCATCAAACAAATTGGTCCTACTCCGCCTCTGCCACTACTTCTTTTACTTCTGGAATCATACGCTTCATCATGCCTTCGATACCTGCTTTCAATGTAACCATTGAAGAAGGACATCCGCTACAAGAGCCTTGTAACATCAGGTTGACGATGCCGTCGTTATAACTTTTAAATTGTATTGCACCACCATCCATTTCAACAGCGGGCTTTACATAATTTTCTAATAATTCTTTCACACGTTTTACTACATCATCGTCATCAGCAGAAACCACATTAGTTGCTTCTTGTTTCATCTTCGCCACTTCATCTTCGTTGACTACAACACCACCCGCTTCAAGATATTCTTTCAAGAATGTTTTGATCGTAGGAATCACATCCTGCCAATCTTCTGTATCATTTGTTTTAGTCAATGTCACGAAATTGCTAGCGATAAAAACACTTTTAATAAAAGGGAAGCTAAACAATTCTTTTGCCAAAGGTGAAGGTGTAGCCAAAGACTCTTCTGCTACATCTAAGCTTTTGCCTGGGTACAATAACTTATTCGCCACAAACTTCATAGTTTCTGGATTCGGTGTCATTTCTGTATAAATGCTCACGATGGTATTGCCTGTTGTAATCATAATCTGCTATTTTAATGGATCCGGTACAAAATTAATCAAATTGCGCTGCTTGGTAGCCCAAGTAGGCTGAATCTCCCTTTATTTTTCCGATATCGAAAAACGACATCCTTTAATTTGGGATAATACTCAGTTTGGCATAGTTCAGCATGATCTTTTTCTCTCCATTGGTATCAAAAAGGATATTGGCAATTGGGTTGTGGGCCGAGCCCTCAATGGTCTTAATGATGCCAAAGCCAAATTTTTGGTGCTCCACTTTCATGCCCTCTTCCAAGGCCGTTGGGTCGGCAGCTATGAAGTTGGCCGATGGAATATGATTTTTATTCAATGTGCTAGGAGGCGTAACCGGCATATAGCTAGGCTTAGATGCAGTCGTTTTTGGCTTGGACTCGTTCCAGTAGCCCGATTTATTACCACCATGCATTCTGTCGTAGGCGCTGCCCCAACCACTTGATTGGTTTCTGGCACCACCACCTGCACTCGACTTGTCTAATTTTTCCTCTGGCATTTCCTCAATGAACCTACTTGGGTCGTTTTGTACCAGTTGACCAAAGCGATATCTCGAGTTGGCATAACTTAACCATAAGTGTTTCTTTGCTCTTGTTACGGCAACATAAAATAATCTACGCTCTTCTTCCAACTCCTCTCTTGTATTCACACTCATTCCACTAGGGAATAATGTTTCTTCTAATCCTACCACAAACACACAATCAAATTCCAGACCTTTAGCAGCGTGCACCGTCATTAGTTTAACCGTGTCTTCGTTGCCAGTATCGTTATCTGCATCGGTAATTAAAGTAATCTGTTGTAAATAAGATCCTAAGCTTTTATCGCCTAATTCACCATCATCATTGCTAGGGCTTTCGGTCCACTCTTTAATTGAGTTCAATAATTCTTGTACGTTTTCGTAACGCGCTAATCCTTCGGTAGACTTATCATTGAAAAGTTCTTTAATGATATTGGTACTCTTACCCACTTGTACTGCTACATCGTAAGCATTGTTTTTAGTTAAGAGGTTTTGAAAATATTTCACCATTGTCACAAACTCTTCAATGGCGTTGAGTGTACCCGCTTTAAAACCAAAACCTTTTGCTTTTTCTAGTACTTCAAAAAAGGTAATGTTCTGTTCGCTTGCAATCACTAAACATTTTTCCACCGTTGTTTTACCAATTCCTCTCACGGGGTAATTGATAATTCTTTTTAATCCTTCTTCGTCTTTCGTATTGGCAATGACACGTAGGTAGGCAATAAAATCTTTGACTTCTTTTCTTTGATAGAAGCTAAGCCCACCATAGATCTTATACGCTATACCTGTTCTTCTTAAGCTTTCCTCAAAAGACCTTGACTGTGCATTCGTCCTATATAAAATGGCAAAGTCTTTATTGTAAAAATGATTTCTTAATTTATTTTCTTGGATGCTATCTGCTACAAATTTTCCTTCATCGTTGTCGGTCATCGTACGCACTAACTTAATTTTATCCCCTTCATCGTTATCGGTCCAAAGCACTTTTGGAATTTGACCTTGATTGTTTTTGATGACAAAATTTGCGACTTCGATAATCGACTTACTACTTCGATAGTTTTGTTCTAGCTTGACTAATTTAACGTCGTCGTAGTCTTTTTGAAATTGTAAAATGTTTTCGATGGTTGCACCACGGAAACTATAAATACTTTGTGCATCATCACCTACCACACAAAGATTTTCGTGCACAGCTGCAAGTAGTTTTGCAATTTGATACTGTACCGGATTGGTATCCTGGTACTCATCAATTAAAATATATTTAAACTTATGTTGATACTTGTGCAACACTTCAGGGAAGTCGCGCAACAGTTCGTGCATTTTAAAAAGCAAATCATCAAAGTCCATTGCGCCACTTTTGAAACAACGTGCTACATAGCTTGCATAGATTTCTGCAATCTGTGGACGATTCGCTCTGGCGTCTTCTTGCTTTAAAAAATTGTCCATCGCGTATTCGCTTGGACCTACTAAAGCATTTTTAGCAGACGAGATACGATTGTGCACTACATTGGGCTTATACAATTTATCATCCAAGCCCATATCGTTGATGACCTGTTTCAACACAGACCTAGAATCGTCCGTATCATAGATGGTAAAGCTCTGAGGATAGCCCAGCTTGGCTGCTTCTGCCCTTAATATGCGGGCAAATACGCTGTGGAAAGTGCCAATGTATAAGTTACGGGCTTCGGTGTTGCCAAGGGCTTTTTCTACCCTTTCTTTCATTTCCGCGGCAGCCTTATTGGTAAAAGTAAGTGCCAATATATTAAAAGAGTCTACTCCGCTATGCATTAAATGCGCAATACGCGAGGTCAATACTTTTGTTTTTCCACTACCCGCACCGGCAATAATCATCAAGGGTCCATTAAGATGAAGTACTGCTTCTCTTTGCTGTTCGTTTAATCCATTCAAATACGCTTGTTGCATGCAGCGAAGATACGTTTAGTTGGGAGCATTTTTATGGTCGTGGAAAACAAAAAAATAGGGCACCCGTTTATGGGGTGCCCTGAAAAAATCATAAGAGAAAGTTTTTGGCGTTTTATCTTTCTTCAAAACGCCTAAAAAACTTTACTTCTTCTCCAATAATTTAAAGAACTGATCTAATTGAGGTAAGATTACAATTCTTGTTCTTCTGTTTTTAGCTCTGTTTGCAGCGCTATCGTTTTCAACCAATGGTGCATATTCACCTCTACCAGCTGCAGTCATACGCTTAGGATCTAAACCATAAGTATCTTGTAAAATACGCACTACAGTTGTTGCACGCTTTACAGATAAATCCCAGTTGTCTTCTAATACAGAACCATTGTCTAATAATTGCTTAGAATCTGTATGGCCTTCTACCATGAATTCAATAGATGGTTGAGCTGCTAATACTTTAGCCACTTTACCCAATACAGTTTTTGCTTTATCTGTTACGTTGAAGCTTCCGCTTTTGAATAATAATTTATCAGAAATGTCAACGTATACAACGCCTTTATCCACTTTTACATTTACGTCGTCATCGTTTAAGTCTCCCAATACACCTTTCAAGTTCATCACCAAGTTCATGTTGATTGAATCTTTACGAGCCATTGAACTTTGTAATCCTTGGATGTACATATCTTTTGCACCAATATTGTCTAAAGACTTTTTAATGCTTTCAGCTTGTGCACCTGTTACAACAGACATATCTTTCAATTGACCTAAAACCACATTGTTGTTCTCTTTCAAAAAGTCGATTTGCTTGTTTAAATCAGCAACTTGTTTTTCTAATGACTTTCTTTCTGCAGCAATTTTATCTGCATCATTTTTTGCTTTTGCAGTTGCATCTTGTGCATCACGGTATTTACTTTGAAGGTCCGCATATGCTCCGTTTAATTGACCATATTTTGCTTCTGCCTCTTGTAATTTTTTAGGGCTAACGCAAGAAAAAGCACCTAAGCTAATAAGAGCAAGCGCTAAAAAAATTTTACTTTTCATGTTAAGTCGGTTTTAATAAA
>JACCDW010347266.1_pt1 | contig 25755 bp, 29 predicted proteins | sample 7449781 | NCBI WGS metagenome assembly JACCDW01 (sample SAMN15323449, study PRJNA562643) | freshwater metagenome | isolation source: river surface water | place: USA:Blue River Watershed | collected 2017-08-18
CTTCGGGGTCACAGAACTCCGAGTCTCGACCCCCCTCCCCCCTCCCCCCTCGACTCTCCGCTGTCCGCTGTCCGCCGAAAGGTGTAACCTTCCACCGACGCCCCGCGCGACATCTCAACATTCCTAAGGAACCCTTAGGAGGGGCACCGCGGTTTCGTCGGTTACACCCTCAGACAACATCGGTTACACCCTCGGACACCCTCAGACACCATCGGTTTCACCCCAAGACACCCTCGGACACCCTCAGACACCATCGGTTTCACCCCAAGACACCCTAAGACACCATCGGTTTCGTCGGTTTTTTATTTACAAGTATACAAGCAGCGGTTTGTGGATTAACCAAGGGGGAGGGATGCAAACACAGCATCCATGGAATACACAATCGGGTTCATAAGCGCAACGCGCGCACCGGTCTTCGGGTCCGTGGGTAAACCCGCCGCCTTGATCGCTCTCGCGACCCGCCCGAATTCCCGTATTTCCGGGATTGCACTGACCCGATAACTCGCGATATTCTCGCTACAGATCTTACACCCGCCGAAGTAACCAGAGGTGGTGAATTCGATCTGGTCGCGAGTCCTGCGCGCGGCATCGAGAACCAGCATCCACCCGTGCCAGACCCACCGGTTCCTCGAGGTACACGCAATGCACTCCGGGCATACATGAACCTCGCGCAGGTGAGCGCTCGATATCATGTAATCCGCAAAGGCGCACGAGTCCGCCAGCGTGAACCGGTGATTCCAGTTGGCCAAACGGATCACCTCCACGCGGTGATTTTCCAGTACCCGAACCAGATCTGACATCGGGAACGCGCGCTCCGCCTCGATATGAACTTCGGCCCGAGGGCTCGCAGTGAGATCCGCGTCCAGCGCTGCGATATCCACCACCGAGTAAAACGGCGAACCCATCGGCTCGCCCTCGGGCTCGCCCTCGGCGTCGTACTCCTGAACATATGCAGGGTTCTTCACGTAAAACATTTCGTCGATTGATTGGATGGATGAGTCGATTCCCTTTTTTTATTTCGAGCCCCCTCCCCCTCCCCCCTCGACTCTCCGCAGTCCGCCGAAAGGTGTAACCTTCCACCGACGCCCCGCGCGACATCTCTACACTCCGAAGGAGGGGCACCGCGGTTTCGTCGGTTACACCCTCGGACACCCTCAGACAACATCGGTTTCGTCGGTTACACCCTCGGACACCCTAAGACAACATCGGTTTCGTCGGTTTCACCCTCAGACACCCTCGGACACCCTAAGACAACATCGGTTTCGTCGGTTTCACCATGATACACCCTCAGACACCATCGGTTTCGTCGGTTTCACCCTCAGACACCCTCAGACACCCTCAGACACCGTCGGTTTCACCATGATACACCCTCAGACACCGTCGGTTTCGTCGGTTTCGTCGGTTTTTATTTACAATTATATACACGGCACCGCTATTTATATATAGTCAGAAACACTACAGGATAATCGTGCACATAGTCACCGCGCTCGTTCTTGATTGTTTGCCGGGACAGAGTGATCTTCTTCGAGTCTTCATCTCGGACCCACATGTAGTACGGGTCGATATTCGGACCAATATGAAACATGAAAATCGACGGGGCAGCTACAAAGATCTCTTCCACCTCGCGGGTTAACGCTGCCGCTTCCGCAAGATCGATCACGCGAAGCACAATCGAAACTTGCTGCTCGGAATCCTTCGTCGCCAAGTACTTCTTCACATCGCCAATGCTGTTGAAATTCAGGATGGGCATCATTTTGAGTTTCGAGTTTGTTTGATCGGATGGGGATGAGTCGATTCCCTTTTTTTTATTTCGAGCCTCCCCCCCCCTCCCCTCGACCTACGGTTCTCCGCTGTCCGCAGTCCGCCGAAAGGTGTAACCTTCCACCGACGCCCCGCGCGACATTCGAGGGGACTACTGGCGACTCGAGACTCACGGGTCCTAAGGAAGGAGCCTTGGACGATCCGACGGGTCCTAAGGAAGGAGCCTTGGACGATCCGACGGGTCCTAGGAAGGAGCCTTGGACAATTCTCCGGTTTCTAGGAAGGAGCCTTGGACAATCTCGGATATGTTTTTCCACACGGACGGCTCGCGCGACATGTTCGTGGTTTTATGTTTTCTAGGAAATACATACATGTGTGCAGGGGGGTTAATCCCGATCACCAGGAAGCCCGCGGGGGAACAGGAGCCTATGCAGAGCAGCGATCTCGCCCATCGACCCCTCCGATGAGGTTCCGAGTCCAAGCGCAGTTGCGGTTGTGATCGACTTCTCCGTCGTCGTCATATGCTCGCACAGAAATGTATGGCTCATCATCTCTCGGCGGACTTTCTCCACGGAACCCGCACAACGAAAACGGCACGCACTGTTCACACACTTGAACGTGCGCCGACCACCGCTCGAACTCGACCCGTTCGAGCCATTCGAGCCATTCGAGTTCGTAGGGTTCGTGGACATTCTTGGATTGATTGATTGCTGACTGGTTGACACAGGCCCATGTTCGTACCCCCTCCCCCCTCGACCTCCGGTTCTCCGCCGTCCGCCGAAAGCTATCACCTTCCAACGACGCCCCGCGCGACATCTCAACACTCCTAACGACCCTTACGAACACCAACGCGGACTGCGGAGAGGACGACCCCCCTCCCCCAAAAAGTGTCGTTCATGTATTCCTATCCACACTCAACGACACGAATGGACGCTCACCCCGACCCTCTTTGCGCGCTTCTCGCACAGATTGCGGAGCCAGAAGAGCAACATGCGGCTCGTGAAGCACGGGAAGACAAGAAACGTGAGGCCCGCGCTCCGCGCATGTACAAGAAAACCATCTTCGACTTCGTGTTCACCGAGAAGTTCGTCGGCGTGCATATCAAAATGCACGGACACCCCGCGACCAAAGACTCCTTCCCGTGCAACACGACGCTGACCGAGATCCACGACAAGTACCCCGGTGCCGTCGTTCACGTCGGGACACAGCGCGTACTCACGAACATCCAGGACGCCATCGATGCCATGCGTGCTCACAAACCGAAGACCAAAGCACGCCCCTCCATTAAGACACTCCTCCTTCGTCGAAACACAAACAAGCCCGCACGCATCGCTCCCCACGCATCCAAGCATTATGGTTTTTAATATTAAAAACCGCGCTACGCGTTCACTTTGCAGAATTGTCCTTCGCGATACTCAAAAGAAAGAAACAAACAAAAATGGTTCGCTTTCTGTATGGTGGAATTGAGGGGCGCTTTCGCGACGTGTCGGGCTTGTGCCTCACACATTTCCTCGTCGATATGACGATTTGTATCCCTGCTTCCGACGAGGATCGTGCGAAGCGACTGGGTGATCCCTTCCCCGGGCAAGAAAAAACTCTTGTCGCTGTGACCGATGACGGGAAAAACGTGATCATCCCCGCGGGCGTCGAGGCAAAACTTACGCTCACCGACGAAATCCAACGGGGCATCGAGAAGGCACCGGCCGAGCGTGTTCGCACGCGCGCCGATCGGAGCCCCGAGGAAAACATTCGTCATGTTCACGAACACGTGAGCTTCGCACTGGGTACCATGAGCGACGAAATCGTCGAGCAGTACATGGCTGCCAACTTCATTCCCAGCACCGCCAAGGTTCTCGAGATCGGCGCCAACATCGGCCGCAACAGTGTTCTGATCAGCTCTATCCTCGACGACCCGTCGAACCTCGTGTCCCTCGAATGCAACCCCAATTTCATCGCGTTGCTCACACACAACCGTGACATCAACAAGGCGGGTTTTCACATCGTCGACGCCGCACTGAGCTACCGTCGGCTCGCGATGAAAGACTGGGACACGGTTGTCATCGGCGAGGACGGTGTGATCCCCGAAGGCCACTTCGAAACACGCACGATCACGTTCGAGGAAATCACGGAAACGTACGGATCGTTCGACACGCTCGTGGCCGACTGTGAGGGCGCGCTTCGGTACATTCTGGAGGACTGCCCACAGTTGCTCGACGGTGTGAATCTGGTCGTGATGGAAAACGACTACCATCACGAAGCTGACTACGAGTTTGTCAAGGACATGCTCGAAACCCGCGGATTCGAACGTGTCTTTGTTCACGGACCCGGATGGGGCCCCTGCACACACAACTTCCACGAGGTCTGGAAGCTTACTTCAACATCTTAAAAAAGAACATGTGCTGCAAGAACTGTTGCACGTACCAAGGCCCGCACAGAGCGGTGGTGAAGGGTGAAATTCCCGATTTCACGACAATCGAGAGCTTCAGGTCGTATCGAACGACGGGTCTTTTCGACGGACTTGATTTGAGCGATTTCCACAGAAATGAATCTGACACATCAAGCGACTTGTATGACCAGTATGCAATCGAACGCGTGTTTCGTCGCGCAGTCGAAAAGAACCTGGAGGGACCGTTCGAGCTCTTTGGGTGCCTTTTCACGAAAGAGACTGCGGAACAATTTGCCGATTGGATCCGAATGGAAGCAGATTATGCTAGGGGAGCTGGCTGGTAGTGTTATAAAAGTTAGAGCATGTGTTGCGAAAATTGCTGCAAGTTTTTGACGAGCTTGTCGGAAGGTCTCCTACGCGATCCTCCGGTCGCCAGGTATGACCTGACATCCATGGAAAGTTTGCACGGCAGATGAGACGATTCTGTCCAAAGCTTCAGACGGGAATCTTCAAAATTGATAACTACGATTCATCGAGGAAATGTGTCAACGTATCCATGGAAAACAAATCCCGGAGCCGTTTGTACTGTACGGATGCATGTTCACGAACGAGACTCTCTTGTTTTGTGATTGAAAAGTTGAAAGAACTCATGTGGCAAATTTACATTGCAAATCGTGATTTTTAAACACGACGATACGCCAGCAGCGGAACAAGCGTCTTGTAGGAACACATGCCCGCCGACGATTTGCACAAAATCACAAAACCGTGCGTTCGCGAATTCAAAAGTGCAAACGAATACCGACCGCCTCCAGAATGCGAAATCCACCCCGTGTGGTTGCCGGGTGTTGTCAGCGTTTTCATGTATTGCGCGTGCACAACCGCGTCCAGGAACGGAGTCGCTGGAACTCGTTCCATGTCTGCGACAGAAGCCGGCGTCACCTCCCCATTCTCGATCCGCGCACAGTACTCGGACAGTTCGTCGAAATACTCCATTTTTTGTTCGCACCGACTCAAACAAAATCAGATGCACTTCGTGCCACCCCCCGAATTTCTACAGGAAATTGTACAGAGCTCTACCGAGAACGGAGGCGTGCGGCTGTGGTACCTGCGGAAAGACAAGGCCATTGGACGTCTCTTCGAAAATGGTTTCTTCTGGGAATTTTGGATGCACAGTGTCATCCGCGATCTGTACGTTCCGGGGACCGACATGATCGACGCCGGCGCTCACATCGGGACACAGACGATGTGCATGGCGGACGTTCTCATCGAACACGAAGCGCACGGAACCGTGCACGCGTTCGAGCCCGTTTATTACAATCTCGTGCTCTTGAACACAATGGGGTACAAGGAGCGACACGCGGAGCTCGTGTGCGTGTACCCGTTCGGTGTCAACGACAGCAGCGGCGTCCTACGCACGTCCATTCACCCGTGGAACTCCGAATGCGACCTCAACTTCGGAGCTACCGCGCTCGACCCCGCCCTCTGCGACCCTTCCAAGCTTTCGCTCTACTCGGGCACGTACGGCCCCGTCGACATCCCACTGGTCGCGTTGGATAACGCGCGATTCGTGTCGCAGAACATTACGCGACGTGTGAGCGTCGTCAAAATCGATGTCGAGGGAATGGAACTCAAGGTGCTCAAAGGAATGCGTCGGATCATCGAGGAAGACCGCCCGTGCATCATCGTCGAAATCTGGGAACAGCGGTTTCAGACATTCGTCAAATCGGAAGAAGGCGCGACACTGATGGAATCGTACGCCGTGTTCAAACCAAACCCCGACGTGTTCGAACAGTGCCGCATTTGCAACGAAGATTACATTTTCGTGCCGAAAGAACGCCTGCACGAAATCGAGACAAGCAACAAATTCATTCCTGTCGACGTCGCATCAACTGAAACACAAGCACCGCAAGAGGAACGCAGTTGACCCAAAAGCACCACATTTCGCCCACGCGCTGCTTGTTGCGGAACACTTCCGCCGCAAAAAACACGTAGGACAACCCGAGCGCAAACACGAAATTCCACTTTCCGTGCACAACCGCCCACAGACCGACGATGCCCATGACAACGTGGTACCACTCGTACGGAAACACTTGGTTCCACTGCCAACGGAGCCCGCCGTTGCACGTGTTCAGTTGGTGCGCGGGACACGCGTCGCCCTCCGTAAACGTTCGCGTGCACCGATCCAACGACGACGTTGTGTTCTTATACACCACAAACGCCCCGTACACGACCGCAACCAGCGGAAGTACAAAACTCTTACGCTTCCCCATGAACCACCATACAAGCAGTGTAACAACTACTGGTTGCATGTTGTTCAACCACGGACCCATACGTGTCGCGAACGCGTTCCATCCGGACTCGCACGACAAGTCCGACCAAATCCCGAAATCCACCCACTGCATCAAGCTCACGTACATGAAAAACCATACAACCACCACGTTTTCGTCCGAAAAGTCACGAAGCCCGTACTTCCACAAAAGCGCCGACGACACCGCACATGTCACAAATGCAGCAACCGACGCGCCACGAGAAACACACATTGCCTTTTCTCTTAGGAGCGAGATTTCATATTTGGTCGGGCGCCCGAACCCAAAATGTCGCGCGCACCGCAACCGAAACGCAACGGCTTCCGACAGTGCCCGACGGGATCGAGGGGAGGGGGGAGGGGGGGAGGTGTCTCGTAGATTTGCGGGGCGAAGGTCACGACACGCAACCAAATAAAAAAATGGATCACGTTCTCTTTTCACACGGCATCCTCGGCGATGTCATCCAGGCCATTAAGAATGGGCACTTGTCCGTCAATGACGTCGTGTGCCGACTCAAGTCCGAGTTCCCCGACGCGTTCGTGGCGGCGACTGCAGCACCCGTGCCGCCGCCGACGACTGCAGTTGTGACACCGGTGGCTGCTGTTGCTGCCGTGGCGGCAATGATGCCACCTCCGACGGCGACGCCGACGGCGAAACGTGCCGCGACGCTGAAGCTGCCCGAGAACACAACGCCCTGCCCCGAGAACTTCGACACGCCACGCATGGCGCACATGGCGACCGAGGAGCACACGCGCGCCATGAACACGGCGGTGCGCGAGGCCGATCAAATCGACCCGTACCGCACCCTCGGCGCCATCAAGGCGCTTCCTGTCGACGCGCCCGCGCGCATGCAGATGGACTCGGTGGGCCGTTTTGGCTGCAAGATCTGTGGCGAGGTCCACAACATCGCGAAGTTGCACCACGAAGACCTTCCGTGCCTCGAGAAGAACACGCGCATCATCAAGAACTTCCTCATCGAGTACGACGCCGCCGCGAACCAGCGCTGGCGCGAGCTGTTCATCGCCCGCGAGAACCCCACGCAAACCTCCTTCGCCCTCTGGGAGCGCTTCCTGACCATCGTGATGCCGTCGGATCGCCACGGACATGACGATTCCGCATGGGCCATGGCGCTCCGGAAGAGAAGTATCGCTACCGAAAAATCCCGGTTCTCCATCTGGGCAGGGACCTGCAAGGAGCTCTTCGACCGCGGTGAGCACCTCCACTACATGTCGCCCGCAAGCCACCTGTCCCACGTGTCCGCGCGGAAACTCGCAGAACGCGTGGAAAACGCGGGCGGCGTCGGCAGCCTCGCCACGATGCCCCCACGACCTCCGAAGCGGACGCGCGCTTCCGACGAATCCGCCGGGCCTGCTGCGGTCGCTGCCGCTCCTACGGCGACACCCACGCGTGCCGGAGGCGAGTACGCCGCCGCACAGGGGCTGTGCGCTCTGGGAGCAACGGGCACTTTTGGTATTCCGCAACCCGATTTTGAGTATACGAATTTGATGTAAATAACACGTTCCAAGTGAAACCAGCGTTTTCGTGCGTGTTCCTCAAAATACAATGGACGACGTCATTTTCGCGTGTGACACGTCAGACCGCGCGTGCATCCGAAAGACGACCGTGCCGCTCCGAGGGAAGCTGTTTCATTTCCTCGAATCCGACAGCTGCATTGGAAAATGTATGAACGAACTTCACATGTACTGGGAAGAATACCTCTTTCCTTATTTTTCATATGTGTACAAGAACTACGCACACAACACAAACGTGCTCGACATCGGTGCCAACATCGGCACGTCCGCACTCATGTTCTTTGACATCCTCCAAGAATGCAACAGCACTGGAAAGATTATGTCGTTCGAACCCATTTATCACGAAATTCTCACGATGAACATGATCGAAAACGGCGCAAACGAAATCGTACGGGTGCATCCGTTCGCACTCGGGGAATCGTACGGGCACATCGAGACCCAGATCTACAACTGGAACGAATCGCACAACTTCGGTCAGGCGTCCTTCGATCCCACCGCGCCTACTATCTGCCGCGGAACGCGAAACGTCAAGTTCACCGTGAAAACCGTCGATTCGTACGGATTCACCAACGTGGGACTCGTGAAAATCGACGTCGAAGGAATGGAGTGCGAAGTGTTGCACGGAGCCATGCAGACCATTCGCGACAACCTCCCCATTCTGTTCATTGAGCTGTGGCCAGCTACCATGGAGAAACTGAAATCGTCCGAAGCCGGACGGTTGCTCATGCAACTCGGATATTACATCGTGCAAATCCCAAGCCCCTATAACCACGACTACGTTTTCGTTCCGGCCTCGAAAGTCAACTCTGAGCACTGCCTCCGAGAACTCAGCGCGCTTCGCTAGACGGACTTAAAGTTCCCGTCTGTTTGTACGGCTTCGTGAGCTCCGTCGCCGTCGTGTGGAAAACCAGAGAGTCGGGGGTGTCATGCTCCAGACCACACGTGTAGTTCGTGTCCGCGGAAACCGTCGCGAAACAAAGTTGCATCGAGTCACGCTTTTTCTTGCAACACATCCACACGCGGTCCGACAGAGACCAGCGGATCCCGCACGGATGACAATAACTCCGACCAAGACCCTGTGAGGACCATGTGCACGACGACACGTTATAAGCATACAATCCCGACACAGCCCTGCTTCCACAGCGCACACATCCGTCGATGTATTCGTCGCCGTACGGTTTCTGCGGAATCTGATGCTTGATCTGATCAACTACCTCTTGGACACCGACAGATCCGTTCAGCTTGTACAAGGAGTAACAAGTTTTGTCCTCGATATTTTCCACCGACCCGAGGTCAAACAAATGGTTGTTCTCGGAGCCCGGCAACAAGAGCAAACGATGCTCGAACGACTCGAACGGGACATGATGACTTGCTGCTTGAATGCCTGTGTAGTACTGCGCTCCTCCGACGAAATGGTCGTGGTAATCAAAACAGCTCACGTGGAACAAGTAGCTCCGCGTGTCGCGGTGGATCACAACGGTTAACACCGTTTGGTTGTACAAGAACGTCCGGGGCCTTCCGTTGCGCACATCAAAAGTGCCCAGAGAACAGTTGATAATTTTACGACTTCGCGCGTTTCCGTGGGGCCCGTCAAAATACACAAAAACGCCAGCCAAGTCCATGTTGCCATAATCCGACATTCCGATGCAAATCAAAACGCGATGTTCGTCCACAGGATCTGGCACGGCATACGCGTGAGACACCAGCGCGCGGAAGAGATCACCGGTGTAGGTGATCATGTACGTGTCGTTCTTGAAAAGCACGTTTGTGCTCGTTTCGGTCCCGACGGGGACCTTGTGGAATTGTGTTGCCTCGATCATCCGAACGAAGACCGAACGAAACACCGATGATTCCCTCGGAGGACCCGAATGATTTTTTAGAGTCACGACTTCCATCTTGTTTTACCAAACAACATCGTCTTTTTTTTTCAAAATCAACGCATCCTATACTCAGACAATGCAGACATGACGACCCTGAGAGATTCTGTAGTGAACATGCAACCAAATAGGCGAAAAGGCTCAGTGGCTCTTTTGTTTACATACAAATCAAACAATGTGTGGATTGTGGAGTAGTCGTTTTTATCATAAACACTTAACATGCCAGTTTTAAGCTTCGAAAGAATCAATGGATCCGAGCGACACATGTCGGGTGACGTGAGGTCACAGGTGCAGCACGTAGGGCAACACATTCTTCTTTTATCTTTTGTGAGGTCTTTGTTCTCAGTTATCGCGTGTGATTTTTTGGGGTGAGGTGGGGGATGGTAAACCACATTCGAGCCATGTTTTATAAAAAAAAACTTCAGTAACGCAGATAATCTTCTTCTTCACACATTTGTATGTACCTGTCCACATAATAAACAAGTTCTTCCGCGGTTTCATATGAGAACAAACATCCGAACATTTCAATCGGCCCTGACGGATATTTATTTGTCAAGTGGCAAAGCACACGACAAACAACTCTCATGTCCGATAGATTTTCAGGGTCAATAAGTCCGAGATCAAGACCAACGTGCCAGTTGTCTTCATGTAAAAAATTGCCATGTACAGCCATTTTTTCGCGCGTTGTAAAGTCTTTGACTGCATGAGCTCCACAGGTACAAGTGCAAATGCAAGTGGAAGACATGTTTTCTTTTTTGTTTTCTAAATTTGCTCAAAGTGTGACAGGAGTTTTACGCCAGCTGCACCGTCGATGCTGCCATTAGCATCCCGCACGTGCCACCGACGGCTTCTGCGGACGCCGACTTTTCCATATAAATATACCCCTGGTCGCCCCACGATGTCCCCCACGAATTCTTCACTTTGTACGACTTGTCGTCATACCCCACAGCCAACACCGCATGGTCCAGATTGTTGCCGCACGAACTCGCGGGGAACACTCCGCCCGAATAGAACTGGAACGCGCGCTGGTCCGCCTCGATCGCAATCGACACCGGCTGGACTGCGAGCGCAGATGTCATCGCAGAATTTGTTTGAGACAAGTCGGTCCATCCGGACACCTTCGAGCCCTGCACGGGCGTGCACGACTGACACGCGCCCGCCTTGAGCGTCGTGCCGGACACGTAGGGGTAGGAATCCTCCGAACACAATCCCCCGTTGTTCTGGATCCAACGGAACGCACGGTCCGGAAGACCCCCGTTGCACCCGTGGTTCAGCGGGCTCGAACAGTCTACGAGCTCCTGCTCTGAGAAACTCATGAGTTTCCCGTACTTGACAAAGTACGCGCCCTCCATCGACCCCGTGGTCGAGAACGACCAGCAACTCCCGCACTGGCCCTGGTCCTTCACCGGAGTCACACCGCCCTTGGCGACCCAGTCGACGCTCGTCGGGGTACCCTCGGGAAACTCAGGGACCGAAACGCCACGGAGCGAGTTCGTCGTAAACGCGCTCGAAGGCACGCGCATTCTCCGAAGAGCCGGCGCTGCGAACATGGTCGTGTACGCATTTATGAATTCTTCATGAGTCAACGTTGCGAACTGGTTGAGCGCGAGCGTGTACGAAGACTCATTGTGCGCATCGACGAATTCCTTGTTGTCACAGAAGACGTCGAAGCGGAACAGAGATTCATCGTCGGGAATCTCGAGATTGTATTCCTGGATGTGCGCACGGAAGTGCTCCCCCGTGCACAGGGCGTGTGTGGTTGCAAATGTGGCCGCCGCGGCCACAAGAAGAAGTCGATTCATGTTGTTTTTATTTATATGCGACACACAAAAATTACGCCCGAATCGGACGACACGGTGAAAACGTACCAACTTCTTCGAGACGCTCGTGGATCTGCACGAAAATCGACGAATTGATTGTCATCAGAACGAAGTAATCGAAAAAACGATCGTTTTCATTGCGTTTCGCAGCCATTACAAATTCTCCGACAGTGGTCTCGGGGTCCACGTGGTAACACAGAGACATCGTGTCGATAATCGTGCGATCCTCCGGAGACCTACGATTGTGGAGACGAAGAAGTTCTGCAACTTTCATGTTCCGAACGGCGCGCACGCGACGCTCGTACTCTCTCAAATCGATAGACTCTTGTTCGAGACACGGTCCCATCTGAAAAATCCGCATGTACCACGTGCGGAGATCGTCGTTTGTCAACACGGACCACATGCTAAGACTCACAGAAAGACCCACGGTTTCAAAGTACACCTCAGACGTCTCCGGTGCCACCGACGGAAGACGTGACACAAACTGAGGATACACCACCTTGTACCAGTAGCGCGTAATGAGGCCGAGCTGCTCCGAACGGAATTCGTTCGGGCTGTTTGCGAGCGCTGCGAACTCCCCGACATTCAGTTCGCGCAACACCTTCTTGTCGGGGCCAAAGTACTGCAGACGATTGATTTTCTGCTCGAGGAAACACATGTCGCCCCCCTCGGGGATTTTGTCGCTTCCAAACTTTTCTGCAATTTGCTCCGAATTTGTAAACATGGCTCGGGTGACAACCATCGGCTCCAAGATTTGAATGCTCGAAATGTCGTTGCCCACATGAAACACGCCTCGGTAGTTCCTCGCAAAAAAATGAGTCACGAGGTAATCCACGTCTTGCGCGTACTCTCTTCCTCTGTGAGAAAAACGGACATGGGCCCCGTGGGGAATGCGGAGATAGTACAGCTCCAACGAAAGCTTCGAACCTGCAAAAAACTCGGCATGAAACACCACGGCGTGCTCGGCGTCGGGCGTGAACTCCAAAACGTCATTGTGCTCCCGACGAATCACACGAATCGCACGATCAAACGTCGGCATCCGTTCGTGATTTTCCTCCAAAAACTGATTCAAACCCGAAATTAAACGATCCATTTCCTTTTTTTATACTTTCCAGTCATTTTTTCCACGGCGTTGCCACAAAAAAACGCATTCGGACAACAGATCGTTGACGTTGACAACGTGGCGTTGCCCGTTGAACTCACAAAAATCCGCAAGAAAACATTTTTGATTGCTCTTATTTCAAAAACACAAAATGGGAGTCAACAAGGGCGCGCTTGTGTTCGGGATCGTCATGGCCATGATCGATGTGGGAATCCTCGGATTGCTACGAGAAGCACACGAATCCAAACGGTTATCGTTTGGAGTCCTTGCGTTCGCGTCCGTCGTGTACGCATTGCAACCCTTTCTCTTCTACAAGGCCCTCGAAAAAGCAAATATGGTCACGATGAACATTCTCTGGGACTTGTCTTCCGACGTTCTTGTGACCATCATGGGCTTCGTGATCTTTCGCGAAATCCTTCAAACACGACAACTCGTCGGCCTCGCACTCGCTTTTGTTGCGATCTACTTACTCGTTTCGTGATTTGTTTCATTCTACAGAATCCCACATTTTAAAAATAAAAGAACATTCATCAATGATCAAGTGGGTCCTCGTCAACACAACGTACGGTGGCTTTGGATTCAGCGACGAGTTCAAAAGAGCGTTTCTCGAAAGACACCCCGACAAAGCCCACGTCCTTGAAGAAGCTCGCGATGCAAGAGTGCGCGCACGGAGTGACGATGATATCGTAGCATTCGTGCGTGAATTCGGACCCGACAGAGCTTCTGGGGCGTGTGCTCGTATCGGTGCAGAGCCCGTATTCGAAGAACTGTTGTGCGTGACGAGAATTCACGAATACGACGGGCTCGAAAGCATCAACATCTGTACAGAACGGCTTTTTATGAATCTCCTCAAAGAAATCATGGAAGCAGAGGGTCCTGTCGACATCGAGGACTATCGCACTACATACCGGCGCCTGAAGGATCTTTCGAGCAGCCAGGACGGCCTTTCGGTTACCTTTCAGGACAACCTGTGACGTCGATAAACTACTAGAATCCTTATATAACCCGAGAGGGGGGGAGGGGGAGGGTCTCGAGAAAGAAAGAGCTGACCGTCAACCACGACAACAAATAATTAAAATGGATCACTTCAGGTACTCCCTCGCCTCTTCATTCGGCCTGCGGGTCGTGCCCGTCGAAGGAGATGGCAATTGTCTCTTCCGATCTGTCGCCACCGCGCTCGCGCACAGCGGAGACGACAACGTTACACATGCGATTGTGCGCAACCGAGTTGTGAACTTTCTTCGGGCGTTCAAGGATTCTTTCCGTGTCGACGATGCACACATTGATCGCATGGCGATGCACGGTGTCTGGGGAGGTGAAGTCGAGCTGACCGCGATCGCAAACATGTACAACCGGTCGGTCGAAGTGTACATGTTCGATCCCACGGGCCGTGCGGTGCACGCACGCACCTACACGCCCGCACACGGAATCGAAATTGCGATTCCAATTCGCATGTCGCTCCTGCCCTTCAGCGGGCGCTTGAACGACGCTCCGAATCATTACTCCTTCCTCCAGAAGATCGCGGTCGATCTAGGGGCACGTGCGACCGCCGGAATGCCCGCACCGCCCGCGGCCGCCGTTGAGATCATTGATGACGACTACATCGAGGAACTCCCCGCTGCGCCCGCTGTGCCCGCGGTGGTTCCCGCTGCGCCCGCGGTGGTTCCCGCTGCGCCCGCGGTGGATGCGGCGAAGAAGCCGTCGTACTACCGGGTGTACGACGCGCTGCTGGTTCGTGGTATGCGGACGGTGACCGCGGACCTTGCGGCGAAGGCGGAGGTTGCGTGGTACGCGTGCTCGTGCGGTGGGAGCTGTCGGAGGGCGGCGACGGGCGCGGACGCGTGGCGTGTCGTGGTAAAAAGCGCGGAGCCGGTCGAGCCCGTGTGCAAGCTGTGGAAGCCGTGGCGCACTTACCACGACGCGCGCGCCCACGGAACGATTTCCGACAACGAGTAATTGTCGTTTTTTGTCGTTGGTTGTATATAAAATGAATGTATGGTGTATATGATCGCTACATCAAGGCCTCTGTGTGCCACCGTCGTGGAAAGTTGGGGAACGATCTCCGCTCGAAAACCCATCGAAAAATCATGATGCTCCTCGACAAACACAAGACGCTGTGGAAGCTGTATCGACAGGAGTCGCCCTTTGTGAAATCGAAAGCGTCCATCGGCAACCTTAAGAAATTCGCAAAAGAAAACGCCATGTTCCCAAAGGTTCTTTTGACGCAATTCAAAAACAAGGTCACCGACGTCCCCGCACGAAGCAACGCGAACATTGGCTGTGGAAACAAGGGGTTGTATCGCGCGCTCTGTTTCGCACACGCCGAGGCGACGCCCACACGGATCAGCAAAATCGGGACCGCCTCGTACAAGGCCGCGCGACGCGAGCTCGACAACATGCCCCCCGCGGAGATGATCATGTCCTTCCGGTCCCGTGCGGAGGTCGGAGATTACATCCACACACACATCTTCCCAGAACTGATTCGCGTTTGCAAAGACGCGTTTCCGCACATGGACGCGTTGAAACTCCCGCGAATCTACGTCCGTCCCTTCAAAAAGGGCCAGACACAGGCGTTTTACATGTCGCCGTCGATTTCATGCGAACACCCGCGCGGAGACCCGAAAGAACACGGATATGTCGTTGTGCACATTCGCGACCTTCGCCACGTGGACATTGCGGACCTCACCGTCGTGCTCGCGCACGAAGTTTTCCCGGGCCACTTTTATCAGTTCGAAATCGCACGGCCCGAACCGTTCGTCGGACGCTCGTGGTTCCTCGAAGGATGGGCTCTGTACATCGAACGCTTCGCAGACGCGCTCGGAGACGCCTACAAAATCGCACGACTCAAATTGCGCTGCTTGCGCGCCGCACGGTGCATCATGGACCCGTACATCCACAACGGCGGACACAGCCTCGACGCGTGCATACAAAAATACAGTCAACTTGTTCCATGGGTCGCCGAGCCCGATCGATTCAACGACATCATGCGCTACGCATCCATGCCAGGACAGGCGTGCTCGTACCTGATTGGGTGCAGGCGGTTCGAAAGGTGGTCGTCCAAGTTCCGAGGGACTCTTAAAGAGTTTCATGCGCGCGTTTTGAAATGTCCGCCAGGACCCGCCCGGTACGTGGAGAATCATCTGCTGCACGGGAAGACCTCTTATAAACAAAGTACAAGACGAAAATCACAAACACAAACGCCGAAGCAATCATAAGAAAGTCATTGTGGACCTTGAAAAACGAATCGCTCTGCTTCGCGTGAAACTGGACCATCGGGGTCACGAGCATCGGAACGTTCGACGACATTGCTTTTTTCTTATTCGGGAAACAAAATTCTACTCAAAAATCGCGCGCCGACTGAAACACTTCGTGGGCCCTCAACCAAAGGAAGAAGATGGCGTCCGCAAAACCCTTTGAAATCACAGGGTTACGCGTGCAGAACACGCATTGTAGGAACTTTGTCTTCAAAAATCCTACAGCGCCCGACGACTGGGACGAGTTCTGCAGGGAACACGACGTCTCCTGTACACACGAAGAAATCCGCGCTTTCATTCGAGAACGCTTCGACTGCATTCTCTGCCGAGAGAAGCTCGATAAAGCACTGTACCCATTCGTAGATCCCATACCGACCGTCGTCGGGCTCGAGTCGAGCACGGGCTCGGCGACAACGTCCCCCAACGGCGGCGTCGTGAACCTCCAGGTTTCCTTCGAAAGACACGTCGACCCCGTTTGGACCCCGCTCGCTGTCGACCTCGGCGCAGCGGTGCGCCTCGGATTTGAGGAGTGCGAGCGATTGGTCAGCACCGGCCTCGCCTTCGACACGTCCGACCCCGCCGTCCTCGAGGACCAAAACCGAACGATCCTCGCACTCGTGACCCTCTTGGTCCGAACGATCCACATGGTTCATCGAATGCAGGCCGTCGCCGTGTTCGACACGACAATTTCCTGCCCCGTGATGACCCTCATCGTCAAAAACACGGACCTGCTGATGTCGCTCCTGCACACACAACTCGGACGGGCACGTGCGGAAATCGCCACGGCCCTCGGAGAAGCGTCGTTTGAACAGTGTCCCTCGCTGACCGACGTCAATACGCCGTACTTTGCAAAGTGGGAACCCGCAAACCCCGCACGGGCCGCTGCGGTCCGACGGATTCTCGTGGACAACAACCGCAAACGACTCCTCCACTTCCGCGGATGGGTGACGACGACGCGCGCGTGCATCGCCATGCCACAGTTCACCACCCTGGCAACAAACTCCCTGTCCAAGTGGAGGTTCGTGGACAGCGAAGACTTTACAGTCGCGCAGTCCGAGATCTCCGACAAGTCCGTGTACATCACCGCGTTCGAGCTCGTGCTCGGATGCCTCGCGCGCGAGCCGCCCGCTGGGTGCCCCCTCGAGATCCCGACGGTGCACATGGACGCCACGATGCTCGACAGTCGCGTGAACACCGCGTTCAACACGTGCATCGCGGGATACAAGAGAATCCTGGCGACAAATCAGGCACAGATTGTGCCGTCGTGCTTTCCGCTCACGGCTACGATGAAGAACGAAATCGAATCCAACGTGCGGCGATTGCTAGCGCGCTTTCAGGCGTACGAAACCGACTTTAACAGCGTGATCGCATCCATGCCCGCTGCGAACAAGACCGCGTACACGCGCGCAAAGCTGCGGTTCCTTCACGCGCACTCCATCGTGAACCAAGGCGTTGTCTTGCGGAGACTCGCGTGCCTCGCTAAGTACCTCCACGACTTCGCACCGATCCTGCGCGGCGCCGAGTGCGGAGACACGGGCAGGTGCATGGCGATGGTCATGGCGGCGGTGCAGTACAACAAAGTCGCAACCCCCTTTTCCGAGTTTGCGGTCGCACGGCTCGAACGCATCTTCGAAAACGATGCTGCTGCTGCTCCTGCCACCACCGCGTCCAAAAAGTCCAAAAAGAAGTCGAAGGCCCAGCAGAAAAAGAACGAAGACATGCGGGCCGTCGCTCCTCCTGATCTCAAGTGGACCGAAGTCGTGACCGCACAACTACCTCCCCTGCCCGTCCGTGCCCAACCGCTGTCGCAAACACTGTTCTCGGCACATACGCCGATTGTGACACCTACGACCACCGACGACGACGACGGAGGCCTGTGGGAACAAGAAGTCTCCGGAAGACGGCGGAAAGAACAACTACCACAACAACGACGCCGCCGTCCAGGACACGGCAAAAACATACCTCGTGTTGAATACGTGATCCCGACAACTCCGACGGTGTCCACTGTGCAACCCGTCGAACCCCCGACGGCGCCCGCTGTGCAACCCGCTGAACCCCCGACGGCGCCCGCTGTGCAACCCGCGGAGATTCCGACGGTGTCCACTGTGCAACCCGCGGAGATTCCGACGGTGTCCACTGTGCAACCCGTGGAGACCCCGACGGTGCAACCCGCGGAGATTCCGACGGTGTCCACTGTGCAACCCGCGGAGATTCCGACGGTGCTGCCTGTGCGATCATCGGCGTCGAAACGGCGTGAGCGTCGGGCCGCACACGTTCAAACGCGTGTCGTCGAACCTGTGATGCCACCGTCGACGATGCAGTATCTTCCGCAGTACATCGGGATCCAAGGGTACGATCCGTCGATGTACTACATGGGCACCGAGCCGCTGCGATTGCAACAAGCTTCGCCGCCGATGCCCGTTGCAATGTGCACACCTGACGGCACGGTTCTGTACGGACACTTCCTGCCCCAGCAACTTGTTTACATGCCAATGATCCACTTTTAAGAAAATGTCGACAACTGTCGATCCAGAAGAAATTTTGTTGTTCGCGTGCCCACACTGCGGAGAGACTATCGGCGTACAGCGGAAAGAAGTGAACTGCAAGATATTCCGACACGGAATCATGAAACACAATGGACAACAAATCGATCCGCACTTGCCGAAGGACGCGTGCGATCGTCTCGCGGCCGATGGGAGCATCATCGGCTGCGGAAAACCCTTTCGCCTCGTTGAACAGCCCGACTTGTCATTTACGATTGAGGAGTGTGGCTACATTTAACAAAATCTAAAATGATCACTGTCGCGCGACGTGAGAGCTCGTTGGATCCGTGGATCGAAACACAGATTTCGTCGTACGACGACGACGACGCATTCTGTATGTTACGGTTTATAGACGGTGTTCCGTGCCACTATGTGCACATGACCGTTTCCGAAAATGACGTGCATGTCGTCACCGTGATCCGTTCGAGGACGCGCGCGTCTGTTGTGTACGGAAACGGCGTTCCATCCGATCCCCATTTTCTTCGAAAGCTCTCCGAACAAAACCTTCGATCCTTCCTCATCCATCTTGTTGTGCATCATCACGAGACGCTCGCATGGATCGCACCGGAATCGATCACATCAGAAGTCTCGAAAGTTACGCTCGAATGCGGAGGAGGAAGACGTGCGTTCGCGTGGCTCGCCAAGTGCCACGAACAACTCCGTGGTAAATCAGTTGAAATTCGCTGTTCACTTCTTGCACTGCCGCCATATTGGATGGCCCAACAACTCCCTCGCATTTCCATGTACGCGACGATGGAATACGACGGTAGTCACCCGAAATTGCCCAATCGACACGTTCGCGTCGCCGGAGACCGTGAGGTTCTCGAATGTTTGTGTTTGGGTTCTATGTGAATTACTACATATAAAACGGAGTCTGAATGCGGATGAATTCCTTCTCAATGGGGCGCATGGTGGCGTACGTCTCGCTGCTGAGAATGACCTCGACAAACCGGTCGCGCAAACGATCCTTCTCCGCGTCGGTCATTCTTCTGCTCGCCTCCATGCACACATGATTCTCCGCAAGCTTCGTGCGCAGCTCCAGAGGGAAGATAACGGGGCTGTACGAGGCAATTTGCACCTCGAGCATATTCTTGGATGCATCCAGGACCGCACGGCGCAACGTGTCCCGCAGCAGCGCGCCCATGCGATCTGCGAGCCCAACGTAAAGCGACGCGGCATCGTTCAGATCGCACTCGACACGTCCGCCCTCGGGGTGCTGGATCGAGCACAACGAGGCCGGGAATTTGAAGTTGGAAGACCCGAGGATCTCCACAGTGTCGCCCTCGAAGAGGAGCGTGACGCGTCCGTTGTTCGGCGGAGGAAACCGCGCAAGGATGTCCGCCTCGTCGAGATCCTCGGGAAGACCCGCACGGTACTCCGCCGCGAACTCCGATGCATCCCATGCGGCCTTCGAAAGCGGCCCCTCCAACCATGTGTCGTCACCGTCGTGCAGAAGAAGGTTATTGAAAATGACATCGTAGGTCAACGACTCGGCGTCCAAGTCCGTACGAATCCGTGCGAGACCCCGGTCCAAAAACGTTTTGCACCACGCCTTCTTCTGTTCGTATGTCAGGTCCCCGTGTGTTCGGAGTTGGTGCAGGTACTCGGCAACTGACATTTTCTTGTTTTTACAGTTTTAGACGTCCTTGTTAAAGTCATCCAAGCAAATTCTGAAAACGCGCTCGATGCTCCCCGCGGAAATCATCCGCGTCAAAAACGTCATAAACTGAAACACGTCCGTGTGCGCGTCCCGTTCGACGAGCTCGCGAATCATGCGGTTCTTGACATAGCGACAGAAACCGTCCACATCCACGGGTTCTCGTAGGTTGCGCTCGGACGCGAACGAAACAAACGCCGCCGACAAAATCGTCAGAATGTCTCCGCGCGCATCGAAGAACGTGTACTCTTCCATGCATGCGTTGAATCGTGCGAGAAACACGTAATTCGTAGGCTCCTTCTGTGCAACGACGGGTTCCTTACCGATCCAAAGCTCGTCGTCGTACATTCGTCCGGTCGTGTCTCGAGACACGCCTCACGCGGTTCACCGCGCGAAAATCTACGCGAAAACTACGCGCTGAATGTGACCGCCCAAAAACCCGCCGCGGTATACACGAATCGCGCTGTCTTTCCAGCAGGGATTGTGACACTATTCGTCATTTCAGGCACCAAGGGGCTCGTGTAAAACTTTTTGGGCTGTGAGGCGCCCGTAAACGCCAAACCTTGCTGGCCACTTTCATAGGCCTGCCATGTGGTCGCAATGGCGAGCGCAGACGACGCGTAGTTGACAACGTAAATCGTGTAGCCAGGCGTCTGGGAGCGGAGAAGGCCGAATGAATTCGTGGTATCGGGGAACTGCCCGACGAGGAAGTTGACGTTCCCCGCGTGTTGCGAGTACACAATCGACCCGCTCGGAACCGAACCGGGGTCGATGAACAGCCCGTACAAAAGGGGCGTCTTGTCGGCGGTTTTCGAGGGTGCTGAAAGCGTGTAAAGTTTCGGGACCGTCGCGGTCGCGTTCGTCACCTTTCCATCCAGCACGGCCACGTACGCGCTCAGCGACATGATCGAGTTGCTCATGTTCAACGACAGGGTGTTGATCGAGTTCGTTGCCGTCACGGCATTCGTCGAAATCAAATAACTGAGATTCGACATGCTCGTGTTGAACGTCGCAATGTAGTTGGCAATCATCTGGTTCGTCTTGGTCGCGTAATCAAGACCCGACGAGTACGCGTAGCCCACGCTGAGACTCAGATTGCTCACGTTCGTGCTAATCACACCGATGCGCGTGTTCAGAACGCCGTACGAAATCCCCAGGTTGCTCACCGCGGCACTGATGGTCCCGTACGCCGCCGTGTTCGAACGGATGTTCCCACTGAGCGTCCACACGTCCGCCGAGATCGTGCCCACCTTCGTCGTGGTGTCCGCCGCGGTTGTGTTGATGCTGCCGATTTTACCCAGCATGTCCATGCGGTCGTACGCGTACACCAGCGAGCTCAGCGTATACACACGATCCGACACTTGACCCGTGCCCATCAACACGTCACTCAGCATGACCACGTTCACCGAGAGAGTACTCACCGAATCGGCCAGCACGGCATAGTCCATGTTGTACTGCTCAAAACGCTTCGCGAGCGCCGTATTCTGGATCGAAAGATTGTCCACCGTTGTACCTAGGGTGGTCAAGCGGCTTTGCTGCGTAAACACCGTCGTCGACAGGGTGTCCTGACGGAACGAGAGTTCGTCTGCGTACTTTTGGTCGGGACTTACCCACCCCTCGAGGGTTTGCACCCGGGGCGTAAGGTCCGTCGTCGTAGGTTGCGAAGATGCGACACCCATTTTGCACTTTTTGGAACCCCGAGAGATTTTTTATTTCCAAAAGATTATGAATTTATGAATTCATAATCGCACACCGACGCACCGTCTGACCCTCAAAAATACCAGTGCCTACCGTAAATACCGTATAACCTCCACGCCAGTACGCGTAGGAGTTGCGATCGTTCCACGTCTTGTTGTCACTCATGTAATCGACAAACCAGTCGATCGACTGCGACGTGTGCTTCCAGACGTTGGTGCGAGTCCTCGAATCGTATTCTAACACCTTCAGCAGGAAGCGGAAGAAGCAAATCGCAGGAGCCGTCAAGGAACCCGCGTACACCACGGTAAACGTCAGACCATCCGGGTACCACTGCTTCACGAGGTCGCTTGTTGAGTCCAGATCCACCAGACTATCCCAATCGCCTGCAGTTCTGACCACCGTGTCATCATTCGTGTAAGCCGTTCCCGGCGTCCCGGCATTCACGCCGAAATACAAGCAATACGAGATCGTCGTATAGATAATCTTGTTGTGCAGGTCCATTGTGACCTGCATCGGGCCCGTCGACGAATCGATAAAAATCGCGTCTTTCGTGTTTCCCAACATCCCGAGCGTTGTGATGTCACCCGTTACTCTCGACCCGACGGAGTTCACGAGCCCCGACATTTGCGTTGCCACCGCTTTCGCCAACAGCTGCAACGACGTCAGGTCCGCATTCGTCTGCGCCGTGCGGTTCGTGTACGCAGCCAAAAAAGCAGAGCTCACGTACGACAACGTGCTCGTTATGAACGAATTGTACGAGAGCATATCATTCTTCCCCGAAAAGGTGTTGGCAGACACGGTCACAACCGCAGACTCCTGATAAATCGCATCGGCAAGACGCGCGTCGCGCAGCCCAGTGACTTCGTCCGTGCTCGCATTCACATTCGAACGCAACGTGTCCAGCGACGGCCACTGCGACTCCACCGACTTGTAAAACACATCCAGCGCCGAATATGCCACACCCACGTTCGACACCGACGTCGACGCATTGTACGTCTGATAGCTCAGGTCGGACACGTTCACCGCGCCCATAATGGACTCCAGAAAACTCAGACGATCCGCAGTCTGGTACGTGTTCTGCACATTCGCGGTCTGCGTCGTGTACACCTTGCTGTACTTCAGCGACAACGGTGAAAGAGAATTGGTGGTCAGACGGTAGAGATCACTGCTATTCTGCGTGATCGCCGACGTAACGTCCGGAGTTCGTGCGTTCAGGGATGTGATCAAATTTGTGACATCCGTCGCGACGACTTGCGTGTTGCTCATCCGCGTCGAAAGATCCACGTGCGTGCTACTCAACATTGCACGGTTCGACTCGAGATACTCAATGCGCGGCGTGAGCACAATGGTCTCGTCGGGACCCGGAAGAGAAGTCTTGTTGCCCATTGTCGTCTTTTCTTCTTTCGGAAATGACATTTTTTGCGATCCAAATGCCGCAACAAAATTCTATACACATGCCCCGACGGGCACTAGGGCGCGCCCCGCGCGTATACCAAAAGACCAACGGAAAATGGACTCCATCGACTTCGTGCGAATCCAGTGGACCAAGGACACGTTACGTCCTGCCATTGAGGATTTTGCAATTTCGCAGATGACATCCTGTCTCAGCCGCGTTCTGATGACTCCCAACGTCTGCCTGTGCACGTGCGAAGACTTCGAGCCCGCGGCGTTTCTCAAGAAACTCGTGCGCGCCCTCAAAGACAGTGGCATCCACGTCCGGAAACCCTGGGTCTCCGCGCGAAAACTCGACGCCGACAGCTTCGTCGCGCACGCGGCCTTTCTATGGCCACGCCGCACCGCCGCACACGGGTTCGTCGACGAAGACATCGAGGTCCTGCAGAAACCACGGAGCCTCCTGCGGGAACTCGCGAAACGACAACGTGACCCCGCCCCCGAAGATGACGCGGATGACGGCCCCGACGCCGCGGACTTGGAGCCCGAGGGAGTCCACCCGTCCGACGACACCGTCGGCGCGCCCTTTCGCGTCGACGATTCTTCTTTTCTGCACTTCCTCGACGTGCTTCGCGAGTCGCGCGAACGGTTCGTCGACTTCGCCGACAAACTCGATCGATTCCTGCGCGCACAGATGATGCCCACAAATACCGGCATCCTCAAGGGATGCCCCGCGGAGTCCGACATGGGCCGACTGCGCACCGCGCGGTCCGCGATTACCACCATCGACGACATCCTGCGACGACTGAACGAACACGTTCACTCGGAACAGACATGCGAGCTCTGGGCCCGCGGGTTCCAGATTACGAAATCGCTGGTCACGTTCGCGCACCAACCCTCCGTGGCCAAGTACAAGGTCTCCGTGTGGGGCCGTGAGCTTCGCGTGTGGTACACCGGATCCTTCTTCTCCGTGACCGCCGCACAAAATCCCGACGCGCCCGAGAACAACGGCGTCTTCGACCGCATGCTGTACTACGTCGTCGGACAGGCCATTCTCGACGAAGACCAGCTCGACTTTGAAGGGTGCATGTACGAGGCCGTCGGGAAACTCGACGACTCTCCGCCGCGCCACCCACTCTTCTTCGACGACGCAAACTACGTCCTCGAAGAGTCCCTCCCGAAACTCGGAACGCTCCTCGACACCCTGCTTGATCTGTCCCCCATGCCACACGGTCTCCTACGATCCCTCGCGCTCGAAGAATGCCCCGTGTTGTTCCTCCGACGATCCACAAAATTTGCGGTTTAATTAATGAAGTTCATTCAAAACTGGATTCGATAGCATCGTAAATGGGTTCGTGCAGTTTCGGTGTTTCACACAGTAGTCGCCTATTTTCTTCTTGTTCGTGCATTGCAACAAAAAACCGGGGCCCCTTTGACTCTTACGCGCGTGACATCTCGACGCATTCAATGTGTAACACATGCCGTTTTGAACTTTTTCACAATACAACGCTGCTTTTATAACCCGACGCGTCCGTGTCCATGTCCACCGGGTAGCCCCACTGGTTCGAGATGAATCGCGCGGATTTCCGCACGAAATCAAACGAGTAGTGCGTATGGCCACTCACAAACACCACGTTTCGCACGAGCGCCTCGGGCAACAGATTCAACCAGTTGTTCGCAAAGTACCTCCGCTGTTCGTCCGACTGGTCGGCGTACTTCGGATGCGACGTGAACTCGCGCGTGACAGGAAAGTGCGTGACCACAATCGCCGGCTGGCTGCTGTTGCGGGTCGTGAGAAATCGCACGAGCGCACGAAAGTGGTCGAACGACGCGAACGTCGAGTGGAAGCCCATGATCTTCGGACGGCGCTTCCACGGATCCACCACGGGCCACATCGTTGCGCCGAAGAGTTGCACGTTGTCCACTTGTGCAATCGCCCCGTCCTGCAGGAAATACACATTGTGGAACGTGTTGAAGAACCGAATGTACCCGTTGACCAGCTCTTGGTACGTGCTGGTCGACGAGTAGAACTCGTGGTTGCCAGGAACGAAGTACACGGCCTCCCATGTGCGCGAACAATGTCGGATAAAATCCGCAAAAATAACGTCGTACAAATGCCCGATATCCCCCGCGAGAATCAAATACGGCGCAACGCGGGGAATGTCGGGCACCATGTCGTGAAACTCCAAGTGGAGATCCGAGATAACCTGAAACTTGTCCATTCTTTTTGAAAGAGATTCGGAAACTTTTTAATGGAACTCGTTCGAAATCCGTAAAATTTCGTCGGGTGGGTAAATAAAAAAATTTGTGTGTTTTTTTTGTGAAATGTCTCTCACGGCCCCCCGCACGCCTCAACAGCCTCTTGTTGTCTCTCCAGCCATCATCTTCCGGTGTTTGTTCATGTATGTCGCGTCCGCATGTGTTCTC